>Ga0208764_10000622_pt1 | contig 22784 bp, 26 predicted proteins | sample ETNtaG_18_FD_185762 | JGI IMG/M metagenome (GOLD analysis project Ga0208764, IMG submission 185762) | Marine microbial and viral communities from oxygen minimum zone, Eastern Pacific Ocean - ETNP201302SV91 (SPAdes) (version 2) | ecosystem: Environmental > Aquatic > Marine > Oceanic ... | reverse complement strand
AAAATCTACTGTTTTATCAAAACAAGAAGAACGACTTAAAACAAGTCTTCAAGAACAAGAACAAAAAATCCAAGAAATGTTGAAAAACCCAAATCCACCTAGTGACGAAAAATCTTCATCGTAACACCTTAACAAATTTTAACACAGGCTACATTACATAATTGTGAAGATAGAAGAATTAAGAATTATAGTTGATGAAAGAGAAAAAAAGAGTGGAATTCCAAAACTCTTGTCTGCAATTGGCGTAAAAACTGAAATTAAAACACTTCCAATAGGAGACTATATTGTAGCGCCTGAAACTGTAGTTGAAAGAAAAACTATTGCTGATTTACTTTCTTCCATATTTGATGGTCGGTTATTTGATCAATGTAGTAGATTAACTGAACACTATCAACATCCAATTTTATTGGTGGAGGGAAATGTTGATGAAATTGAAGAATTAACTGATAATCCTTTGATATTTTATGGCGCATTATCGACTGTTGCATTAGAATTTAAAATTCCAATAATTCCTACTCCGAGTGCAACACATACTGCCAAACTTTTAGTATCTCTTTCTACACGGAAGGAATTCACAAAGGGACCCTTTCTTAAAAAAATTAAAAAATCAAATAATATTGAAAAACAACAACTTTCTGTTTTATGTAGTCTTCCTGGTGTGGCAGAAAAATCAGCTATTCGTTTATTAGAAAAATTTGGAACTCCTCTTGAAGTCATGTGTGCACCCGTTACTGAATTAGCAAAAACTCCGGGATTAGGTGAAGCGAAAGCAAAAAAAATTAAAAAAATGTTACAAAACAAGAACAAAAATTTTAAGAAATCGGGACAAAAAACATTACATGAATCTTAAACTGATTTTTTAATTAATTTTCTATTTAATTTGCTTCCACATATAGGGCATTCTTTTTCTTTTGAAAATTCTTTTCCACAGACTGAACAATAACTGATCCATTTTCCAACAGTCTTAATCCCTTGAGTCATCAATGAGGAAGTTTTGATTTTTAGCTGTTTTGCAACATTTGTAACTGCAAAATCGTCTGTAATCAATTCACAATTATTTTCCAATGCTAATGCGATAATTGATACATCTTGTTTAGAAATTGTTGAGTTATCTCCTGTTTTTATTGATATGTCTTTAACAATATTGATATTTTTTTCATTTGGGTCTCTGATTTGAAGTCTATTTGTTTGCTGTAACATTTCAAGTGCACCTTGTTTTGTTTTAATGTGTTGTATTTCTTCATAAACAATACTAGTTGTCATAAAAGAATCGTTAGAAACAAACGGTATTCCAGCATAAAATGCTGTAGCATCTAAAATTCTAAAAACCAAGTTTATTCATTTGTCTTAGACCTTTTTTCTTTAACCTGACAAAAACTGCTTGTTTTTTAAATTTCTTAATTGTAATTTTCTGATCAAACTCTGATGATTTTATCATTTGTGCATCCATCACTATGTTACAGTCATGTGAACAATTTATCTCAATTTTTTCATCTGGTACTACAATTGATGGTAATCTGTGTACTGGGGCAACTGGTGTTATTATCAACACATCTAAACTTTCATGCAATAATGGACCTCCAATTGAAAAAGAATGTCCTGTAGATCCGCTTGGTGTTGAAATTATCACTCCATCCATTTTTTGTTTTACTGTATCGTTTTGAAATTTAATTTCAAACTCTGCAGTTTTTGTTAGATTCTTACGATTTACATAAATCTCGTTTAATGCAGGTGCAAATTCTTCTCCATTACATGATGCTACGACTCTTGTTCTTTTATCTAACCAAATCTCATCTTTTCCAATTGCTGTGACCGCATCATCAAAATCATCCAGTGTTATTTCTGAAAGTATTCCACGATTTCCTCCAACATTAATTGTTAAAATTGGAGTTTCATTTCGAAGATTTCTAAATGCTCTTAATGTTGTCCCGTCTCCACCTAGCGTTACTGCTAAATCTAATTTAATTTTGGATAACTCTTCAAGTGATTCAACTTTTTCTGCTCCAGATACACTGACTGGTGCAATAGTATAGACTTTGATCTTTTTTGCAATTAATTTCTTTGAAATCATCTCTGCAGCATCTTCGGAAATCTTTGATCCGAATTTACTTACTATTGCGACTTTGTTTAGTTTCAAGCAGTCTCTTCACGTTATATCGTATTTAAAAATGATAGTGCCTTATTCATGAATAGTTGGTCCCGATTTCTTAAAATTTTTCATAATTATTCGATAACGTTTTTAAAGAATTGAACTCGAATTAAGACAAATGTCTCTGTTACTCAAAGATCGAGTTTACACAATGGAATCTCAAACTGCAAAAAGAGGCGTATATCCATTGCATGGATTTAAACTGGGACTTTATCGTTTACCTTTCAAATTAGATGATCCACTAGAAATCAAATCAATTCATGATGGATTGAAAAAAGCATTTGAAATGGAAATTTATGCAGATAGAATATTTGCAACATATCACTGGTCAGAAGAAAACATGTCTGACCAATTTGCAAAAGGTTATGAAAAAGTTGATTTGAATGTTACAGTTGAAATTGTAACTGGTGACGTTGTTGATATAATTTATCAGATTTGGCCTATAGACAAATTTGGTGATCCACATTGGCTAAAAGATTATAGAAAAAAGGCTGATCACTTTGCAAAAATGGTAACTGATACTATTCTACGTAATACTATACTTGAAGAAAAATTCCGTGCCGCATTAATGAAAACCGAAAAAATTTCTGAAAAAGAATCAATCAAACGTTTAGAAGAATTAACACCATTAGCAATGATTGTTCTTAATGCAAAACCAAAACCAAAAGCCGCAGCTGAAGAAGAAATTGAAGAACTTGATGAATCATCTGTTGAAGCATTAGATGGTGCAAAACCTGGTCCAATTGATGTTGATTACAAATCTAAAATGAAACAATCTCCATCATTTGAAGCTGAGACTGGTCATGAGATTAAAACTTGGGGAAGAGTAGGAACTGAAAATGCAATTATGGGTGTATGGGGCGAATTTGTGTCAGTTGATTTTGATATTTGTGTAGCTGATGGTGCATGTATTGATGCATGTCCTGTTGGTGTTTATGAATTTGCAGAATTCCCTGGAAATGCTGCTTCAGATAAGAAACCATTAATGTCAAAAGAACCAGATTGCATATTTTGTCTTGCATGTGAGGGTGTTTGTCCTCCAAAAGCCATCAAAATCTTTGAACAAAAGTAATTTTCTTGATTTCAGATATATACCACCGAACAAATTCTAAATTGATAGATATTGGAAGGTAATCCATTTACTCAGTTTGTATTTCAAATCTTCATATTTTGTGCAATTTTGATTATTGGTTACACCTGTAACTTTTACTATTTGGCATTTTTATCCAGTCATAGAAAAGACAAAAACTCTGTCATCGAGGTAGGTGAACCAACAATCACAATCCAACTTCCCATTTATAATGAAAAGTATGTTGCAACAAGATTAGTTGATGCCGTATGTCAACAAGATTATCCTAAAGATAAAATGCGTATTATGGTCTTAGATGATTCTGATGATGATACTGTTGAAACAATGTCAAACACTGTAAAAAAATACCAAAGTTTAGGATTTGATATTGAACATGTTCGTCGAGGAACAAGAAATGGATACAAAGCTGGTGCCTTAAAACATGCAATGAAATCTACTGATAGTGAATTTGTTGCAATTTTTGATGCTGATTTCATTCCTCCAAATTGGTATTTGAAAAAAGCAATGCCACATTTTGCAAAATCAAACATCGGTCTTGTTCAATGTAGATGGGGACATATCAATGAAAATTATTCTGCCCTTACTCAAGCTCAAGCATTAAATCTTGATTTTCATTTTTTGGTAGAACAAAAAGCAAAGAGTAATTCTAAACTTTTTATGAATTTTAATGGTACTGCTGGTATCTGGAGAAAGGAGTGTATAGATGATGCAGGTGGTTGGCATACTGCTACTCTTGTTGAAGATTTAGATCTTAGTTATAGGGCTCAAATGAAAGGTTGGAAATGTCTATTTTTACCTGACATCGTAGTTGATGCTGAACTTCCAGTACAAATGAATGGTGCAAAAAGACAACAATTCCGTTGGGCTAAAGGATCCATACAATGTGCGGTAAAACTACTTGGAGATATTCTAGTTAAAAGAAAAATTACTTTTGATACAAAACTTCAAGCCTTTATTCAGCTTACTAGACATATTGTCTTCCCATTAATGCTAATACAATTTATTACTCTACCAATACTTCTTGCATCTGAAGTAAATCTTTACATTGTTAGCTTTTTGCCTGCATTAACACTTGCAACATATCTTGCTATGGGACCTGGTGCATATCTTCTTGTAATTCATAAAATGTACAAAAATGATTGGAAAGCGAAAGCGAAAGCATTACCATATCTTCTTGTTTACTCAATTGGAATGTCTGTAAATAACACAGTAGCAGTTTTTGATGGTGTATTTGGAAAAAAGAATGAATTTCTTAGAACTCCAAAATATGGAATCGTTAAAAATGATGATGATTGGAGAGACAAAGCATACAATCTACCATTCTCAAAGACCACTTTACTCGAAATGTTCTTTGCTGTATATGGAATACTAGGAATTTTCATTGCAATATTTTCTAATAATCCGATATTTGTGCCTATAATTGCTTTACAAGCAGTTGGATTCTTTTACATTGCGTGGCTTAGCTTCTCTCATACAAGATATAAAAGACCACAATCTACAAAGCATAAAATAACAAAGGAAGAAAAAATGGCTAATAATTTCTATAAACTTGCACTTGGAGGAATATTTACAATAATTGTAATTGGTGGTTACATGGCATTTACTGGTTATGCAACTGATGTTTATCCACTTGATCAATCTGTTGGTTTCTTGGATAGAATTGTAGCGACATCAGATCCTCAATCAATCATTGCTGACATTAATTCTATCAAAGCAAATCTACCTGAAACAGGTAATCCTGTTTGGATTTTCCCAACGGATTCTACTAATTTTGCAAGAATACAAGCTGATCTTGATACAATGTTGATTAGTGCAGAAAAAATTGCTGCAGTACCAACTGATAGTGCTGCATATCATACAGGAATGCTTGATATCAACAGTCGTTCTGTACTTATCCAAGAAAACATTGCTGATGCTATTCCTTACATGTATGTCAGCTTTTCAAATATAATATTCAGTTCAATCTGGATTGCAGCAATCTTAGGAGTATTTGCTGTTCTAAATAAGAAGAAACAAAAAATGCAAGAATACGATGTCTCAAAAGATGTCTAAGAAATATTCAACTCTTTTCTAATTTCATCAACTGCGCGAATTCCAAAAATGTCTCTAACTTGAGGAATTCTTATTGATTCTTTTAACAATTCTCTTCCCAAATTATCAATTAGAATACTGAATACTTCTGAGAATCGTAATTCCCATCTATCTGCGCAGTCAAAAATTTTACCTACTGCCCATCGTCTAACTTCATGTGGTAATGGAATTTTATCATCTGTTTCAATTGAAAGTTTATCGAACAAATTAATTAGTTCCGTTGTTTGAGATGCCATTTTTTCAATATCTTTGATGTCTCCATATTTTGATTCTGCTTGCATTCTGATACTTGATTGATATTCATTGAGTTTCAAAATAGCCATTACTTCTTTTGAGCTATCGTCTGATGCCTTGTTTGTGACTCCTTTTACACCTTGCATTTCACGCATAACTTTGTCTGTTTTTTGATGGAATTCTGAGGCAATTTGGTCTGAGCGGTCAATCATATTTGAGATATTTGATATCTTCTCTTCAATTTCGGATTTGAATGTCTTCATTCCATCTCCTATCAATGAAGAAATTTTTGGATTTGAAACTATTCCACCAATTTCATTTTTTAGATTAGACATATCTTTTCCAATATCTCCTGTTCTTTTAGTAATTGATTTGATATTTTCTCTAAGCTCTTCAATCTGTGATGTGAGATTTCCTTCTGTCTTTGTTGGAACTTTGTCCATTTTCTCTTTTACCTCGTCTACTCTATTTGCAATCTTCATGATCATTTTTGAATTATTTTGAATTGATGCCTTGCTCTCTGAGATTGATTTCATTATCTCATTTGTCTTTGGACCTGTTTTCTGATTCTCATTCATCTTTGCAATTTTTTTGTCAAATTCTTCTGTCTGTCTATTCAATTTTGTTATAAATTTCTCATGTACTTTTACCTGATTTAACCCTGCAAACAATCTCTGTGTATCTTCTTCAATTATGTCCATTTGTTTTGCTTGTTTTTGCATCTGAGACATTGCTAAATTCAGTGATTGCATCATATCGCTCATTGAAACTAAGACTTTCTGATTTTCTTTGAAAATCTTGGCCATTCCTTTAATTTCTCTTGATAATGCTTTTGTTGATTCTGAAACTGTGTTTACTTTATTGAATAACTGTGATGCATTTGGTTCTCTGTTTCTTTTGGCAGATTGTTTTTTTGATTTTTTTCTTTCTACCATGCAATCTAAAGTTACATTCCTAGTTTAAAAAGTGGGGTATAAAAAAAGAAAAACGAGAGGGATTATTTGTTGATAATCTCTGGGTCGTGTAATAACTGGTGAAATGTTTTCTCAGCTAATCCGTTTTGGCTTTCAGTAAAGCCTTTGTCACAATACTCACATTGTATCATGTATACCGTATGGTACGGTACGATATATAACGAAGGTTCTGTTAAAATAACCATTTCTGGTCAGATACCCCAGAGCTTATTTCTTCATTAATCAGACACTCTGATCATCATCCCAGATATTATAGTGAAAAATTTCTTAAAATAAAGCCGTATCCTGAGAATCGTTTTAAATCAACCAATACACTATATACATAGATGCAAAATATTTTCCTCCAGCTAGGTAGTGGAGAAAGTGAAAGTGCAATAGAAGGCGGTATCTGGACTTTACTTGATAAAATTAATCCGTTACAGATGCCTCATGATAACTTTGTTACTGATTTGGCAGTGATAATGATTCTTGCAGGAATAGTTACTCTAGCATTCTTTAAGATTCGACAACCGCTAATCATTGGATACCTTTTTGCAGGAATGTTGATTGGACCACTATCTCCAATTTGGACATCATTTCTTCCCGAAAGTGGGTCTGGTGATCATGGTGGTGCTTCGATAGGTATACTCTCTGATATTGCTGCACTAAACGTCTTTGCAGAAATTGGTGTTATTTTACTATTGTTTGTAATAGGAATAGAATTTCCATTCGCAAAAATCCGTTCTATTGGAAAAGTAGCTATTGGTGTAGGAAGCTTGGGTCTATTTTTAACATTAATTGCTGTATTCTATGTTTGTGGAATGCTTGGAATTGGTTTCATGGATTCCTTATTCTTAGCTGCTGCATTATCAATTAGCAGTACTGCAATTATTGTCAAAGTTTTAGAAGAAGCGGGGAAAATCAAAAAAGAATCTTCCATTCTTGTATTAGGAATTTTGATTGTTGAGGATGTTATAGCTGTAATCCTCATTGCATCATTAGAATCAATTGCATTGGCAGGAACTGTCTCTATTGAGGGCGCAGTTACCGTAGTAGTAGTTGCCACTATTTTGATTGTGGGTACATTTACGGTTGGTATACGTACGGTGCCAAAACTAATTGATAAAGTTGCAAGTGCTGAGAATCGAGAAATTTTACTACTTAGTGTTTTAGGTGTATGCTTTGGCTATGCTTTGCTGGCCAATGTTGTAGGCTTATCTGTAGCAATTGGAGCATTTCTTGCAGGTGTACTTGTTGCTGAATCAAAATCTGCAGAAGTTTCAAAAATATTATCCAGTCCGATTAAAGACATGTTTGTTGCAATCTTCTTTGTATCTGTGGGTGCGCTGATGGATGTAAGTCAATTAGAAAATTATATTTTCATAGCTCTCGCTTTGATTGGAATTGCAATGGGAATGAAGTTTGGAGGAAATATGTTGGGAAATATACTAATGCGTCAACCGCGAGGAAAATCACTTCGCTCAGCATTTACCCTTGGTGCTCCAAGAGGTGAATTCTCTATTGTTATAATCAAAGTCGGTGTGGATGCTGGAGTTGTTAGTGCATTTTTGTTCCCTTTGATAGGTATAATTTCCATTATCACTGCATTTATCACGCCATTTTTGGTAAAAGCAAGTGACTATGTGGTTCCAAAATTAACTAGGAAATAACATGTCAAATAACGAGTTAAACGAATTATTGAAAAATTCTCATAAAGATCTCTCTGTTGAGGATTTTGAGGGAAAGCAAGTCCCGTGTATTGGATTTGAAGGACAAAAATTTGATGACATGTTAAGCAAGGTTGCAGGTAAACCATTGTCTGTAGATACCAATCTGAATATTCTACAAGATGGATTAGGTCATGTTTTCGTTGAAATGCTTTTGACATTTTCACATGGCGGAATAAATGAAAAAATCCTAGTTAATGCAAATGAACATCTTCAATTCTTTGAATCACTTGCAAAAAATACCATGCTTGCCATCGCCTCTGTAAATCATCCAGAAAAAATTTTTATGATTCAATTACCAAAACCTGAAAAAACCTATGAAGCATTAGAAATAATAAAAAATGGATTAGCAAATGATCATTCAAAATAACAATTACCTCTATTCATTACATTGAAAATTCTTAAATCAACTAATCTGTATCATATTTTATGAAGATAGTTCAATTATCTGACGTACATTTTGGAGCTCAATTCCGAGATGATATCTTCAATCAGGTAATAGATGAAGTTAATGACTTATCTCCTGATGCTGTTATAATTACTGGCGATTTAACTAATGAAGGTCTTAAGGAAGAATATGAAGGTTGTAAGGAACTAATATCAAAAATTAATGTTAAGAAAATTATTGCAGTTAGCGGAAATCATGATTATAGAAATACCGGATACCTTCATTTTAAGAAATATTTTCCATTTAAAACAATTAATGAACTAAATGATGATGTGGTAGTGGTAACACTTGGTACTGCTAGACCTGATCGTGATGAAGGTGAGGTTGGGTATAGACAAACATTGTGGCTTGAAAGAACCATGAAAAAATATGAAAATAAAGTAACAATTCTTGCAATGCATCATCATTTGATAGGAATTCCTGATACTGGTTCTGATAGATTGACAATCATTGATGCTGGAGATGTTCTGCGTGCTACTTTGGATGCTAAGGTAAATCTGGTTCTATGTGGACATAAACACAGACCTTGGATGTGGGATTTTAGTAATTTACTAATTGCAAATGCTGGAACAACCTCATCAAAACGTGTGAGAGGCTTCTTTGAAAATAGTTACAACATAATTACTGTTGAAAATAAAAAAATCCAAGTTGATCTTAAAGTTGTAGGTGGAAAAAGAACCCCCTTACAGGATATCACAAAGGATTATGCTAGATTTGAAGATGAATAATTTTTTTTCATATTTTTTGTTCTAATAATATCTCAAGTTATACTAATTAACCAACATAATTCAATCAGTTTGAGCGGGGATCGCCTAGCCTGGTATGGCGTGGGATTGCTAATCCCATGTTCGCAAGAACTCGGGGGTTCAAGTCCCTCTCCCCGCGCCAGCTTTAATATTGACTAAATCATAGTGTAATTTAGAAGCAAGATGGGACGTCGTAAAAGCCAAAAAATAGTAAAAACAGGTCCAAAAAATGTCACAACAGGAATGTGTCCTTTATGTAAAACAATTGGTCGTATTTTCATCATAGGCAATGTTGGTGAAGAAAGAGCTAAATGTCCGGCATGTAATCAAGAATTTGATTTATAGCTAGACTGAGCATAACCATACCTTTTTAAAGAATTTTTCCAATATCAAAATATGAGTTCTGAAGGAGAAGGAACAGTTTACGATAGAATAGAAAAACTAGAAGATGAAATTGCAACACTACGAAACGAAATTGATGTAATCAAAAACGCTTTTAGAAATGAACTTGCAAGACATGAGGTCAAGATGATCAAAAAAGGTCACGATGTTTCATCAATCATTGACTAATCTTTTCTCTAATTTCTCTAATTAATTCCAAAACAAAGTCTACATCTTCGGCATTAGGTTCCATCTCCAAGTATTTGTTAAGAAATTTAATTGAATTTTCATAATTTTTTAATTTATCTTCCAAAATTCCCATATCTCTAATTTCATCTGGTGATTCGGGTAGTACTTCCAAAATCATTCTATTACACATACTTGCCATTTCATATGCAAACGAATCTGTGTATGAATTTTTTAAATTTCTTAACATTCGAATTATAATTTTTTCATCTGAAATCTGATTTAGATATTCTGCTTCGAATTCTACCGAATCTCCATAATTCTGAAACAAAATTTCTTCCAAATCTTCTAATTCTAACAAACGGCCTCTGTTAAATGGGTCTAAAATCATCTCTTCCTCATATTTGACAATTACGTGACTTGGAAATCCTACTATTTTCAGATCTAAATTCGCATATTTTGCAATTTCTGTATACAAAATACATAGTGTGATTGGTATGCCTGATCTTTTTTCTAAAACATAATTTAGAAAATTGTTTTTAGGATTATAGTAATCATCCAAATCTCCTTCAAACTCCTCAACATCAAAAAGAAATTCATTTAGTAATGAAATTACATATGTGGGATTTTTTGATTCTGTAATTCTATTTCTAAAATTGACTCCTATTTCTTTAATCTTATCGATTTCATTTGAAATAGATAATTCAGGATATTCAAGAATTTGTGCTAATTTTAGACATTTTTCAATTAAACTAAAATTTTCATTGTTGGCAAAAGTGTTCCATTCTGAAACAAGTGAGATTTCTCTCTCATTCATTACATATGCTTTGAGCCGGTAGATAAATCCCTTTTTAGATATAGCTCTGGCTCTTTTAATTCTCTTGTACTTGGTGGCTTTTCAATTAAAAATCTAAATGCATCTTTTCCAAATTTATTAAATACTTTTTCAGTTAGTTCTTTTCCCATATTCTTTCTTACTTTATATGATGAAAAATCAGTTCCTACAAAAGTTGTTAGATAATTCTGAAAATCATTGTCATCTTGTAAAATATTTTGTACAGAAAATTCTGCTATTCCTTCCATCGTAGAAAACGCTGCGTGGTGGGTTTGGATTGGCAATAGCCATCTCTGGTATATTTCTGACAATTCTGGAACTATTTCAGAAATTTTAGGATCAATTTCTACATGCGAATAAGTCATAACATCTGGTCCTAATTCGTTCACTACAAAGTTGTCTGGATTTAACATGAAAAACAGATTTGCATGTTTGGCAATTGGAAAATTATCTGGAACCGTTTGTAATTGTAAATACTCATAAAGATTTTTTGTAGCATCTTCCTCTAAATTCAGAATTATTTTGGCCAATTCTTCATTTATGGAATTTACATTAATGGCCGCATTTTTGTTCTCTTCCTGTAAATTATCTTGTGTTGAGTGAACTATTTCCTCTACCATTGTCATTTTGAGAGCTCCTTTGTAACCTGATTCAACCTGTTCCTTTCGTAAATCATATGGTTGACCTTGTTTATAGAGAATAATTTTTGGATAATTTGATAAAATGAATTTGTTCAAATATACACAAGAATCCAAATAATCTCCGTATGTTGTTGATATTTTTGAAATGTATGACTTAGCATAAGTGGAATAAACCAAAAATTTATCAGTGTCTTTTTGAATTAGTTCTGCAATATTTTTAATATCTAAATCTGCTACTGCTGAAAATAATTTATCTACAAACTCTCTTGAATGTTTTGTCGCAAATACTTTTTTTCCTTTTAATAATTTGAATTCTTTTAATTCTGGAAACTCCACTCTAAGATCTGATTTTACTGGAAATCCTGTAAACTCTTCAACTTTCTTACAGACATCTGGAAAAATTTCTTTAGAAAATGATTCTAATTCTATGAATTGGTTAGGAAATTCTTTATCATCATTAATTTTTTCTGATAATTTTGCAATCTCTTTTTCTTCATCTATTTCTACTGAAATTTGATCTAAAAGTGCTTCAGCAAACTCTTCAAATTCTCCCATATGAAAACAAAATTAAAAACTAATTTAATGCTATCTTAAACATGTCAGTTTTTTAGGATTTTAACTAAAATCATTAGTTTGTATAAATTTTTACTTTAAATTTTACATGCAGTCACCGGGATTTGAACCCGGGTCACTAACTTGGCAAGCTAGAATAATAACCAAACTATACTATGACTGCTCAAACGTTTAGAAAAAAGTTGCATATTAAAGCCTAATGATTCAATATCAATTTTTTAATTCATCTTGTGTATTATTTAGATATGGATGAGAGAATAGTCAAAATTCTTGAAAAAAAAATTCTTGAAATGAAAACTGAAAATAATAAAACTAGGGAAATTATTGATAAATTCTCAAATTTTGATCCTGTTTCTTTTTCTTCAGGGATTTCAATAGGACGTTTATCTAATTCATTTTATTATCAACATCGAAGAATCTTAAAACGAGATCCAACTGATAATGAATTTACTGAATTCCTTGAATTTCTAAAAAAAGAATTTGTATAACTATTTAATTTTTAAAAAAGTTAATTGATGGAGTTCCTGGTAGCTTTACACAAGCTTTTCGTAGTGCACTTTTTGCTGCTTCCAGATGTTCCTCATCTACATTCATTTCCATGATAACTTGACCTTGTCTTGCTCTGACTGCGAGACTATTTGCTTTTCCAAATGCTCGTCTCATTCCCTCTGAAAGTCTGTCTGCACCTGCTGCTGCAATAGTTTTGTTTTCTCTCAATCTGATATGTGGGTAAACTCTCAAACGTGAATTATATCCTGATTCGCCAGTAGTTTTTTCTAATGTCTTGTTTGCAGCAAGTCTGGTTGATTCTAGAGCCATATGTCTAATCTGGACTTTTTCATTAATCATTAATTGTACACAGTACTCAAATTTTCTTTTTTTATTTCCACTGTTAAATTTTGCAATTTTAATTTGAGGTTTTCCTTTGATATGCCTTGTATTGGCATATGGTTGTCCGTTTCCCTTTCTATAACAAGCACCATGCATAACAATGAAACTCTAACAACCCTATTTTAACGATTAGCATGACTGATGGGGATCTTGAGTATTTTCATGTATATTATGCAGAATTTTATATCGCGATACCTCTAAACGAGGTATGTCTTTTGATTTTGAAACAAAGATCTCTGCAAAACTAATAGGTGAAAAAATTGTCGTACTTAATCCAAAAATGCAGAATATTTTAACGGAGAGAGGATTTGGTGACTTGCAAAATGATACATTGACATTAGATTCATTTGAAACACTATACCTATTGTATAACAATAAACTCGAATTAAAAAAAGTGAATAAAAATATCATTTTTGATGAATTAATTCAAAAATACATTCAAAAAAATGATGACGCTCTAACTAGATTTCTACTTTATAGAGATTTACGAACTAAAGGTTATGTAGTAAAAGATGGTTTTGGATTTGATTCTGATTTTCGTGTTTATGAAAAAGGCACTTATGGACAAAAAGATGCTAAGTTTGTTATTTTTGCATTCAATGAAGGTACTCAACAAAAAATTGGAAAATTATACAAAAACATTCATGAAATTACCCAAATGGGTAAAGAACCTATCATTGCAGTAATTGAACGTCGTGGAGAAATAATATATTATAAAATTAATAAAATGAATTTCTTAGAAAATCAACCTAATTTTGAAATGAAAGATTTTAATTTTAATTAGGATTTACAGCCCATTCTGAAGAATATTTCAATAAATTATTTTTCTCAGCATATTCAAAATCATACACCTTTACTGACGATGTTTCATTAAGCCATAATCGTTCAAAATCTTTAATTTTTGTTTCAACTCTTGTTTTATCATTCCATGATGTGAATACATCAATTGTCTCAAAATTTTTTGCTCTTCTTGCTAACATCACGCTTGATGTACCTGAAAAAACAACAGAATCCCCATTTGCATCTCTGAAAATTCCTACTTTCTCTGAAAATGTACCGTCTATATCTTCTGAACTTGGTATGCCAATTTTTAACATGAGATTTCCATCACTAACTAATCTTCTAATTTGTTCCAATTTTACATCTCTGATTAATTCTGGTGTAAAATTCTTCCAAGTATTGCCATTTTTAGAAAATAATTTTGTCATCATATTCAAATCTTTAATTCCAAATTGATGTCCTGATATCAATCTCATTCTTGCATTTGGTGTTGAATTATGAAATCCCAAAGATAGCGTGGTTAGGCCACTTAGTGTTACATATTCCACTGCTCTATCATACTCGATACAATTATTCAAACATGGAATTAAGAAATCTGAAACTATGTCATCTTCATCTGATCTATATTGTTCTTTTAATTTTAATTTTCTAAGTTCCATAATATTCTAAACATTATTGATAGTTAAAATCTTGTTATGATGGTGCTCCCATCGGGATTTGAACCCGAGTCACTGCCTTGAGAGGGCAATATGCTTGGCCGGACTACACTATAGGAGCTGTTTTGACAAGAAATTTGTCATAATTAAACGAATCCGCATAATTATTTCATTTAAAAATTTTAAAATTAACTAGACTCTCAAAAAAGTTTTCAGTAATGGAAATAACTACATGTTAATAGAAAAAATATCATGAACCTCGATGAAATTGTGAAAATTATTGGTCCAAATGACTCTCCAATTGCATTAGGTGGATACAATTCTGATGATTTTGATATTGATTGTAACATACACAATTTAGTTGTCTTTGATGGAAAAGACACACCTGATGAAATCATCTCTCATGAATCTAAAATTCTAAAAATTTCTCATGGTAATCTATCTGAAACCAATCCTGAAAATTTAATTTGTTATGAGAATGTAAAAATTCTCCAAGATCCGGAGTGGGAACTAAAGATGTTGATATCTAAAATTCAAGAAAAGAAAAATCAACTCTATTCTACATCTTCAAAAAATACTCTAGTTGAATCTCAATTATCGCTGTCTAAGGCTAAAAATGCTCTAGAGACTGAGGATCCATTTGTTTCGTGTTGGGTAAAATGTGGTATAGTCTCTCTGATTGATTCTATTCTTTTACAAAATAAGATCATTCCAACTCCTGTTAAAGCATTGTCTTCAATAAGAAATCTAAAAGAAAAAAATTCAAATCAGTTTGTTGATAAACTGATTGCAGAAACCGGAATTGAAAGATCTACGCCTTCCTTGTTGTCCCGCATGTTAAAATCATCTTCTGGTTTTTCTGATATGATTGAAAATAACCAAAATTCATTAATTATTGAAAAAAAGGCAAATCATCTTATCCAAAATTCATTATTTGCTGATTGCTATCTGTATTTGATTTATCAAAACAGAAATAATTTTTATAAAATTAAGAACTCACTTAACAAAAATTCTGATAAGATACATGTGCTAAAAACTGCATTTGATCTTACAACTGCGTCTTCGGATTTATCTGACACCATTGATTCTTTATTTGATATTTCTAAATCACTATCCAATTTCCATTAACGTTGTTATAAAATACGAATAAACCTTAAAACTAAGTTTTGCACTAGTATATCATGACAGATCAAGCATGCGGATGCGAAGCAGATACCGGCGATCCAGATTATGAATGTGATTGCGCTATGCAAGGAACTTGTCTTTGTGCAGCAGATTGCAAATGTAACGTAGATGTCTGCAAAGAAGCAGTATCTCAACTAAACCCCTAGAAAAAACACAATTTTTTCTTCTTTTTTATTTTATTTTCTCATTGTAAAACCTATCAAACATTAAATATGCTCAAAACAGTCTGAATTTTGTGAAACTACCAATCATTATTGCAGCATTTTCACTATTATTGTTAATTCCATTAGCATCTCAAGATTCATTTGCTCAAGTTAATTCAGGTGGATTTCAAGCTGGCGGTGTAAATATTGATGGTTCATGGTATGTTGGTGAAGGTCTCAAAGTCGGTGACTATTTCAGCTTCAATGTGTGCCATGTTGATTATTTAGATTGTTCAGATTTTGACATGGCGATGTGGGTTGAAGATGAAATTCGTGTTGGGACTGAAGATAAATTTAGAATTCAAGTTTTAGTTTATGACGGTAGTAAAATTGTTAAAGGAATAATGGATGTTGGTCAAGTTGCACCAGAACCTACTGGCGGAACTGAAGAAATTTCTTCGTACAAAGGTGCTTACAAATCTTCTATTGCTTGGCTTTCTGCATTTGCAACAAAAGAACTGGATAGAGGCGATGGCACATACTTAACTGGAAAAGGTCCAAAAGAATTCAGAGCAGCTTCATGGGGAAAGATTGGAAATATTGGTGGTCAACAAATCTTGCCTACTGCTGAACAAACAATCTCTGTTCCTGCTGGCCAATTTGATTCTATTTTACTTACTTGGAAAACTGGTGGTCAACAAAGTAAAGTTTGGATTGTAGATGAATTTCCATTTCCAATCAAAGCTAAAACATTCATGCATGTTTCCCAAGGTATTCCTCCAGTAGAATATGAATTCGAACTATTAGATTACAAAGAAAATGTATCTTCCAATCCATTTGTAAATGTTGAAACTACAGCTGCAAAACAAGCAGCTGCAGGATGTCCTAAAGAATATCAAAAGACAAAATTTAACGAATCTACAAACACGTTCTCAATGATTGTTAAAGGTGTCATTGGTCCAAAAACTGTAAAACAAGGATGTGATATTGAATTATTTATTGATTTTAAACGAATGGTAAATCCTACTGAATTTGTAGACCAAGTACATTATGATATTGCAATATTTGATGATATATCAAAACCTCCAATCAAAACAATTTCTACTGATGAAGGAAGAGCTGAATTATACACTGCATCTGGTCAAACACACCGATTTGTATTGGCAGATCAAACTCCAGGAATATACACATATGCAATAATCGTCTATGGTACTGGACCTGAACACATCCTAGGTGGTAATCCTGACACTTCTGGATTAATGACATTTGAAGTTGAAGTCGTAAAGGGTGGAAATACATCATTCACTCCTCCTGCAACAGCATCAATTACAGAAATTCCTCAATGGGTAAAAAATAATGCAGAATGGTGGGCTGCAGATCAAATTGATGATGCATCATTTGTTAGCGGCATACAATATTTGATTAATCAAGGAATAATGAAAATTCCTGAAACTGCACAAGGTAGTGGTTCTGGCTCTGATGGAATTCCTCAATGGATTAAAGGAAATGCAGAATGGTGGGCTGCAGGTCAAATCGATGATAATACGTTTGTTAGCGGTATCCAGTGGCTAATTTCAAATGGAATTATGAAAATATCTTAAAATTGGAATTGATGTGAAAATATGACTGGTCTTTTTAGCTATCCGAAACGAAAACTTCGAAAATTGATTACTCAAGGTGAATATGAGCAAGCTGAACAACTCGGAAATGAATTAGAACAAAAATTTTCCAAAGATCCTGATTTTCTATTCATCATGGGAAGTATGTATTATATGCTAAAAGATGAAGAAAAGACACTACATTACATTAACAGGGTTTTGGAAATGAATCCATATGATGTTGAATCATTGTCTTTAAAATTACGCGTTCATCAATTCCGAGCTGAAAACCAAGAAGATCAAGAATTAAAGCAAAATGAACTTAATGTTGTTATTGATTGCTGTAGAAAAATTCTAGATGAAACACCAGATAATTTTCAAGTACGCGATCTCATTACCGAACTAGAATCTCAATCTTGAGTATCTTTCATTAGATATACATTTTGTAAAAGCCATTCACAAAATTCTGTAACTGGTTGAGTAAATTCATACCACACATGTAGTGAATGTGGAAGAATGTCAATTTTATCTTGAATATTATTATTAAAAATTATTCTTACTCCTTCTTTGTCTTCATACATGTATGCGTCTTCCGTTTTGATATCACCTAAAATCTCTGAAGCTTTTTCTTTAATTATACTTCTATCCATAGGAAAACGCTTTTTTTCCATATCTATTATAAGACTAAGATCTTGTTTTCCATACATTTCAAAATCATCAATCTTTCCTTCATGTGGAAAATTAACTAATAATTCGATATTGTATTTTTTACCCACTCGCTTACCAATCTCGCCAATTTCTTTATACGCCATACCTGGATTTTTTTTTAATAAAAAACGTATTTGTGGTAAATTTGATTTTAATGTTTTTTGTAAATCCTCTGTTATCACTTTAAACATATTCCACATTTGTATAATGCCATATTTAGATTAGTTTTTTTAGAACAGAATGTCTGAGATGAACATGGCCATGCCCATGAATAATGATGAAATGGATCCTGATGAAGGAGGCGCTGAAAGAACATCAAATGTTACTGATTACAAAAGAACATGCATTGATTTTATTGAAGACATATCTGGAAGTTATTTAGAATGGGTTGATTACTATTCTGAAAAAAATCAGATTGATAAAGATGAAGATAAGAAGAGAAGAAATGAAATTTCAGCTATAGTGGAAAGAACAAACACTTGGCTTGCAAAAGTTCCTACCACTATCAAAGCTGTTGATGTTGTTATGAATGATGGAATACAAAAAATGGCTGAATCCACTGCGGGAAAACCATTCCAGATTGGAGTTTTTGTAAATAAAATATCTGAATACACTATGGCGAAACCAGGAATAATTGACATTCATGTAAAAGCCTCTGGAAGAGATGGGAGGAAAATAAAATTAGGTTCTCATAGTCAAGACGAGAGATTTAGAATAGAATCCACAGGCAAAGTATTCTTTGATGAAGAAAATATCCCTGGAAATGAATTTGATACATTAGATTTACATCTAAAACTTAATGCTAGCAAATGTACTCAAAGAGATGTTATCTCATTTACCGTCATAGTTAGTGAAATGAAAGATGGAAATGAATATGACCGTAGAGGATTATCTACCATAATCCATATTGTTTAGTTCTTATCTGATAATTTTATTTCTAACACTATTCTTGCTTCTTTTTGTCTACTTTCTTCCGTATATTTCAAATTTGAAATTTTTTGTGCAAGTTCTTCTTCTTCGACCAGTCTAGCTAATCCTGAAAATTCATTTCCATCAAATTCAACTTTTACTTGTGGATATGCAATAGCATTTTTTAACCAGTCACTATTTGGATTTCGTCTAGAAAAGTAAATCATGTCATTGTAAGTCACAGCTTTTGCCCAAACTGTATGTTCTTTTCCTGATTTTCTGCCTTTAGTTTTTAGTTTAGCTTTGAATGTTAAATTGTTAATTATTTTCATTTTATCTAAATGCCATAAATGCCGCAAACATAGCAATTAAGCATGAACCTCCGACACCCATCAAATACATGATTTTGTTTCCTTGCATAAAGTGAATTATCCTGTAGATTATTTAAGATATGTAACATTCTCTTTTCGGAAGTAAATTATATTCTGATTCTATAAGTTAGTTATGAATGCCATAGAGATCAATTCACTAACAAAAAATTTTAAAGATTCCACAGCGGTTGATAATATTTCTCTAGATGTAGAGGAAGGTGAAATTTTTGGTTTTCTTGGCCCAAATGGTGCTGGTAAGAGTACAACGATGATGATTCTGACAACCTTGCTAAAGCCTACCTCTGGAAATGCGTCTATTTGTGGATTTGATGTAATTGAAAATCCATCAAAGGTTCGTAAAAATATTGGATTTGTTCAACAAGAAATTGGAATTGATGAATATCTAACTGCTCGAGAAAACTTACAATTTCAATGCAAGATAAGTCAAATTCCTAAAGAACAAACCCAAAAGCGAATTGAAGAAGTAATTGATTTGGTTGAATTAACTGAGAAGCAGGATGAGCAATCAATTACTTTTTCAGGCGGAATGAGAAAAAGACTTGATATTGCATGTGGACTAATTCATAGACCCAAAGTTTTATTCTTGGATGAACCTACAGTTGGCTTGGATATCCAAACACGAAGGAAAATTTGGGAATACATACAAAAAATTCACAAAGAATTTGGAATGACCATCTTTGTTTCAACACACTATATGGAAGAAGCAGATAATCTCTGTGATAGAGTTGGTATTATTGATTATGGTAAAATTCAGATAGTTGATACTCCTGAATCTATGAAAAATAAACTAGAGACTGACATGATCACATTTTCCATAATTCCTGATGAAAACAAACAGGAACAGTTCATAAATAAAATCAAATCATTTGATTTAATCAAAAATGTTGAAATTAATGGAAATAATATGATTGTACAATCTTCTAACTCAACTCAAGTGATACCCAAAATTTTTGAAGCTTCATCTGAATCTCAAATATCTATTGACTCATTTGTGTTGAATAAACCAACGTTAGACGACGTTTTCATTTCACATACTGGTCGCAATTTACGTGATGATACTAGTGGCAAATTTAACAAAAGAAAGGAATACAATCAATCAAGGAGACGCGCCCTATGATTATTTCTGACACGTATGCAATTTTCTGGCGTGAAATGAAACGTTATAGAAAATCAAAAAGTGGAGTTATCATTCGATTAATTCAACCAGCGATTTGGATTGTAGTTATGGGAAATATTTTTGCCGGAACTCAGCCATTGATACAATCAGTTGGATTTGATGGTGAATATATTGAATTTATGGCTCCGGGCGTTTTGATATTAACCGCAATATTTACAAGTATTTTTGGTGGTGTAAACACTTTGTGGGACCGACGTTATGGTTTTATGAACAAAGCATTGACCTCTCCAATTTCTCGTTCCTCTATAGCATTAGGAAAAATGCTTGCAATATCGATGATTGCTGCATTTCAATCAAGTTTGATTCTTGGGATGGCTTTAGCACTTGGAGTTAGTATGCCTCATCTTTGGATGATTGCACCAATAATGGGAATTGTCATATTATTCTCAATTGGTTTTTCAGGAATTTCTGTTATGGTTGCAGCTGCTGCAAAATCCCAAGAAACATTCTGGGGCATAATTAATTTTCTAGGCATGCCTTTATTCTTGCTTAGCCCTGCACTATTCCCACTTGAATTAATGCCTGATTGGCTTGCATCTGTTGCAGCCTTTAATCCTGTAAGTTACACTGTAATTCTTGTTAGAGAGATGATGTCTGGATATGTCGATAGTCTGTCTGCAATGACTAGCATTGCTGTATTAGGAATTTTTAGTGTTGTAATGATTGGCCTCGCAAGTTATGTATTCACTCGTGATGTCAACAAGCCTTTCTAGGCATAATTGCGAAATAATTACATGTCAAATGCTGAAAAGTTGTTCAATTTTTGACAAGAATTGTAAAAAATCCTCACACGGTTGATCTTGAGGACATTTTTAGAGCATTTCTTGATGCATCTACAGATATTCCTAGTCTTAGCATTGACTATCTCATTAGCAGGCATTTCATATATTGAAAATGTCAATGCCGCAAATGGTCATGATTTTGAATCTCAATGGGGAAAGGCAGGAATATCAAAAACTGGATTTTTTTTAAGCCCTCAACATTTGGCATTTGATTCTGAAAATAACATCTATGTAACTGATCTTGGAAATTCACGAGTTCAAAAATTTGATTCCACAGGAAATTTTCTTGCTGAATGGGGAAATAGAGGAAGTAATGATGGAGAATTTGGATATCCTGCAGGAATTGCAGTTTCTAATGAATTTGTATTTGTAGTTGACAACAAAAACCATGACGTACAAAAATTCACTCTTGATGGAGAATTTATTTCAAAATGGGGTGGATTCGGAAAGGATGCTGGATTTTTTAAATCTCCACGGGGAATAACCATTTCTGATGATGAGTTCGTCTATGTTGTCGATTCCGGAAATGCAAGAATTCAAAAATTCACTCTTGATGGAGAATATGTATCTGATTTTGGTCAAAGTGGAAAACTTGGAGGTAATTTTGTCACACCTGTAGACCTTGCAATTAATTCTGATAAAATCTATGTAACTGATCCAAATCAAAATAAAATTATTGTTTTTGATTTAGATGGTAATTTTGAGAAAATATTCAATGACAGTGTTGGCGGTTATCCAATATATCCTGAAGGAATAATCTTTGATGAAGAAAATAATTTCTATATTGTTGATTACAGAAATAATAGAATAATTCATTATAATGAATCTGGTGTTGCACTATCAATGTTTGGTCAAATGGGAAATGACAATGGACATTTTAAATTTCCAAAAGATGTTGCCATATCAAATGACGGATATCTTTTTGTCACTGATACACAAGGTCATCGTATCCAAAAATTTTCTACTCCTCTAGTTCAAAGTTCTATAATAATTGAAGAAGAACAAAAACTTACAGAAATTTCACCTGAATCTGAAAAAATTGAAGATAGCAAAACTCCATTACAACCTGTAATTCCTATTCCAAATGATTTCCAAAAACCTGTGATTATGGTTCCTGAAGATATTCTAGTAGAGGCAACCGGACCATTAACTTCCATAAATATTGGTGAAGCAATGGCAACTGATGAAAGTGGAATTTACTCACTAACAAATAATGCCCCCTCTTCATTCCCTCTAGGAATTAATACCATAATTTGGACTGCTGTCGACGGTGCTGGAAACATGGCTATTGCTTCTCAAACTGTCACAATTCAAGATTCCACACCTCCAAAAATCTCTTCTATTGATGATATCTCACTTGAAGCAAAATCCACAAGCCAAAATCTTGTAACATTGACTATTCCTGAAATATCTGATGAGGTAGGTGTAATGACAGTCACTAACGATGCACCAGAAGTATTCCCACTTGGTGAAACAATCGTAACTTGGACTGCAACTGATGTTATGGGA
>Ga0208764_10000619_pt1 | contig 22876 bp, 23 predicted proteins | sample ETNtaG_18_FD_185762 | JGI IMG/M metagenome (GOLD analysis project Ga0208764, IMG submission 185762) | Marine microbial and viral communities from oxygen minimum zone, Eastern Pacific Ocean - ETNP201302SV91 (SPAdes) (version 2) | ecosystem: Environmental > Aquatic > Marine > Oceanic ... | reverse complement strand
GGATATTTTTTAATTAAATCAGAATAATATTCAATTTTTTTTGATTCTTTCAATTCATTTGCAGCTACATCCAAACAGATTGAAATATCGTCGCCCGCTTTAAAGCCTGATTTTTCAATAGCTTTTATTATTATTTTAATTGCATGTTCATCGCTTTCTAAATTGGGTGCAAAACCACCCTCGTCTCCAACATTACTCAGATCAAGCATTGATTTTAAATTTTGGATTACTAAAAAAGATACTCTCATTGCTTCTGTAAATGATTTAGCTTTATCAGGACGTATCATAAACTCTTGAATATCAAGGTTGTTGTTTGCGTGCACTCCACCATTTATAATATTTAAAAGAGGAACAGGTAACTGTGAACTTCCAGAATTACCTAAATGTTTATACAAAGATATATTTTTTTGTATCGCTGCAACTTTGCATGCTGCTATAGAAACAGATAAAATTGCATTAGAACCGAGTTTTTTCTTTTGCTCTGTACCATCTAAATTTATTAGAATTTTATCTATTTTTTCTTGATCATCTATTTCAATACCCTTTAAAGATTTTGCTATTGGTCCGTTTACATTTTCAACAGCTCTAAGAACACTTTTCCCAAGATAATTTTTATTTTCTTTATCTCTCAATTCAAAAGCTTCGTGGGTACCTGTAGACGCTCCGGAAGGAACTATGGCAGACGCATATAGACCTTTGTCTGAAAATATTTCAGCCTCTACAGTAGGATTTCCTCTACTATCAAAAACCTGTCGCCCTTTAATGTTATTAATTTTTACCATTCTTTACTAAATTATCAATTTGAACAAGTTGATTTAATAAACCTGACATTTTTGATAGTGGAACCATGTTAGGACCATCAGATGGTGCGTTATCTGGATCAGGGTGCGTTTCCATAAAGATTGCTGCGACACCGACTGCAATAGCAGCTCTTGCAAGATATTCTACAAATTCTCTTTGTCCTCCACTTTTGTCTCCCATTCCTCCTGGTTGTTGAACAGAATGCGTTGCATCAAAAACCACCGGATAACCATTTTTTGCCATGATTGGTAGAGATCTCATATCAGATACTAATGTGTTATAACCAAAACTTGCACCTCTCTCTGTAACCAAAATATTTTTATTTCCTGAGTCTTCAATTTTCCTTGTTACATTTACCATATCCCAAGGAGCTAGAAATTGACCTTTCTTAACATTTATGACTTTGCCTGTTTTCGCTGCAGCAATTAGTAGATCTGTCTGCCTGCATAAAAAAGCTGGTATTTGTAAAACATCAACATGTTTAGAAACAGCTTCACATTGCTCAATTGTGTGTACATCAGTTAAAACAGGTACTCCAACTTCTTTTCTAATCTTATCGAAAATTGGTAACGATTTTTCTAGACCCGCTCCTCTCTTTCCTTTTAGACTAGTTCTGTTAGCTTTATCGAATGAAGTTTTATAAATAAGTCCTATACCAATTTTTTCAGAGATTTTTTTTAATTCAATAGCTACCTCTAAAGCATGTTTCTCATTTTCTAATTGGCAAGGTCCTGCAATTAAAGTAAATCGACTTTTATTAGAAATATTTAATTTTCCACATTTGACAGACTTATTTTCCATTAGTTTTTTCTCCTTGTTGTTTCAGCAGCTTTAATAAAAGAAGAAAATAAAGGATGAGGCGTAAAAGGTCTTGATTTAAACTCTGGATGAAATTGAACTCCTATAAACCAAGGATGGTTTTTCAGTTCTATTATTTCTGGTAAAGTGCCGTCAGGTGATAAACCAGAAAAAATTAATCCTTTTTTTTCAAAATCTTCTTTATATTTAATATTAACTTCGTATCTATGTCTATGTCTTTCTTTAATCTTTTTTTCTGAATATATTTTTGATATTAAAGAATTATTTTTTAAAACAGAATCATATAAACCTAACCTCATAGTACCTCCTAAATTTTTCTCACTTCCTTTAATTTTTTTTGTTCCTTTTTTCCACTCCTCAAGCAATCCAACTACCGGTGTACAATTGTTACCAAACTCACTAGTAGAAGCATTTTTAATATTCAATAGATTTCTCGCCGCTTCTATAATTGCCATTTGCATACCAAAACAAATTCCGAAGAAAGGTATACGATTCAATCTTGCGTATTTTATGGCAGCAATTTTACCTTCGCTACCTCTTTTGCCAAAACCTCCTGGAATTAAAACTCCTGATAAATTTTTTAGAGATTCTTTTACCTTTTCTGGTTTTAAATTTTCTGAATCAATTCTTTTTAGATTGACCTTAATATTGTTTGAAATTCCACCGTGTATTAAAGCTTCATCTAAAGATTTATAAGCATCCTTAAGATTAACGTACTTTCCGATAATACCTATATTTACATCTTTTTTGGGATTTAAAACTTTAGAGGTAATATTTTTCCATTTAGTAAGATTTGGTAATTTTTTATTTTTAATATTGAAGTAAGAAAGAACTCTATCATCTAATTTTTCTTTATGAAAACTGATTGGAGCTTCATATATGGTCTTAACATCAATGGTTTCAATAACATTATCTATAGGAACATTGCAAAATAAAGATATTTTTTTTCTTTCTGCTTTGGGTATTTGTTTTTCTGACCTGCAAATAATTATATCTGGTTGAATACCCAAACTTCTTAATTCTTTAACAGAATGTTGGGTTGGTTTGGTTTTTAGTTCACCTGAAGCTTTTAAAAATGGAACTAAAGTTAAATGAATAAACAAACTATTTTTTTTTCCTATATCATTAGCAAACTGTCTAATTCCTTCTAGAAAAGGTAAGCTTTCTATATCACCAACGGTTCCCCCAATTTCACAAATTACAAAATCTTCATTTTTTATATTTTGAGAGATAAATTTTTTTATTCTGTCAGTTACATGAGGTACAACTTGAACTGTGCCTCCTAAGTAATCTCCTCTTCTTTCTTTTTTTATTATATCGCTATAAATACCACCTGTAGTAATATTGTCTGATTGAGTAGCAGAAATTCCTGTAAACCTTTCATAATGACCAATATCCAAATCTGTTTCTGCACCATCGTCGGTAACAAAAACCTCTCCATGTTCAAAAGGATTCATGGTCCCTGGATCTACATTTAAATACGGATCAAGTTTTCTTATTCTTACTTTAAATCCTCTAAGTTGTAAGAGAGCGGCTAAAGAAGCTGAGGAAAGTCCTTTTCCTAGTGATGAAACCACGCCGCCAGTGACAAATACATATCGCGCCATGGAAGAACACTATAGTAAATTTTTTATAAAAAATAAAGTTAATTATTACTCTGATTTGGGAATTTCAGGTTCTGATGAATCGTTTGTTTCTTCAATGGTTTCTAAAACTGATGATCCAGAAAATTTTTCTTTTGAGATGATTGTTAGTAAAATGCTAGTAACAATAAATAAAGTAGCAATTATAGCTGTAGCTTTTGTTAAAAAATTACTCGCTGACCTTGACGATATAAATGTATCTTGAGACGCCCCTAAGCCCAAGGCTCCTCCTTCTGACTTTTGAAGTAAAATAGCCCCTATGAGTAAAATTGCTAAAATTACATCAAATATTAAAATTAAATTTTCCATAACAGCTATTTATAGTAATTTTTTATTATATCAATAAATTTTTTTGAAGATTGTGAGGCTCCCCCTATTAAAAAACCATCTATTTCGTTAGATAAAGAAAATAATCCTATATTTTTAGGATTAACAGAGCCTCCATATAAAACTTTAGGTTCTTTTTTTGTTTTAAGAATTTTTTTAAAATCTTTCTTAATAACTTTTATAATTTTTTTTAATTCAGAGATTTTCGGAATTTTATTACTTCCTATAGACCAAATTGGTTCATATGCAATTATTATTTTATTTAAATTGAATTTCTTTTCTATTGATTCTTTAATTTGTTTCCTAAGAACAAAAAATGTTCTACCCATTTTTTTTTCTTTATGAGTTTCCCCAATACAAAAAATGACATTTAATTTTTTGTTTAAAGATGATCTAATTTTTTTTTTAATCATTTGATTGGTGTCGCCCTCTATCCTGTTTTCAGAATGTCCTAAAATTATATATTCGGCTCCGATATTTTTTAACATAGATGCGCTAACTGATCCTGTAAACGCTCCATAGCTTTCATGATAATGGCAGTTTTGAGCTCCTAAGAAAATACGCTTTGCTCTGATTTTATTTTTAAAAAAATGTATTAATGTATTTGGAACACATAAAACAATTTTTTTTTTATTACTTTTTATTGTTTTGGATGCATATAGGTTAATTTTATTAATGATTTTAAAAGAGCCAAAATCACCAAACATTTTCCAATTTCCTATAAAATACTTCAATTTATTTGTCATGATTAAATTTTTAATTTATAGACTATATAAATATATAACAATAAAATAATTTAAATCAAAATGTTAGGTGCTATTAGAAAATTTTCTAAGTCTATATTCGCTAAAATACTTCTGGGTATAGTTGTGATTCCTTTTGTCTTTTGGGGCATGGGAAGTTCATTTAAAAGCGGGAGCCAAAATGTTGTAGTAAAAATAGATAAGGATAAATTTTCAATACAAGATTTTTCAAATTTTGTTCAATCATATGGACCAGTTGAACAGGAAAATGCTTCTGCGATAATTGATAATTTGCTTACAAAATTTATAGGAAATAAATTGCTTGAAAAAGAATTTAAAAATTTTGACCTAAGATTAACAGATATTTCACTTGGAAATTTAATTAAAGAACAAAAAGAATTTCAGAGGGATGGTGTATTCTCTCGCACAGAATATGAAAATTTTTTATTAACTAACAATTTAAATGTAGTAATGTTTGAATCAAATTTATCAAGGCAGGAAAAAAAAAATCAGTTAGTTGATTTAATTGGCTCTGGGGTGGTTCCATCTAAGTTTATGATTAACGATACCTATAATAAAATTAATCAAAAAAGAAATATTGAACTTATAAATTTAAATAACATTTTTACGAAAGAGTTAAATTTTACTGAAAATGAAATTAAATCTTTTTATGAAAAAAATAAAGATTTATATAAAGAAATTTATAAAACTGTAAAAGTTTTAGAATTAACACCAAAAAATTTAACTGGTATGGATATTTTTAACGATTTGTTCTTCAAAAAAATTGATGAAATAGATGATTTAATAATGCAAGGAAATAAATTAGAACAGATTACAAAAGAATATAATATAAAAAAAACAAAAACTTACACAATTAACAAAAATGGAAAAGATATAAATTCAATTGAAGTTAAAAAAATTCAAAAAAATTTAATAAAAGATATTTTTTCTATTCAGGATTCAGTGCCGATTAAGATTGTAGAAAAAAAAGATAAGTTTTTTATTATAGAGATTTTGAAAACAGAAAGCCTAGGAAAAAACCTTGAAAGTGAAAGTTTAAAAAAGAAAGTTTCCCTAGACTTGAAAAATGAAAAAAAAAGAAAAATAGTTTCTGAAATCATTAGTAAAATTAATCAAAAAAACTTTGATAAGTCTGATTTTGATAAATTATCTAAAGAAAAAGAAGCAAATATACAAAAAATACTTCTGAAAAATCGAGAGGATTATAAATTTTTAAAAAAAGAACTTGTAAATCAAATTTATATACATCCGGAAAAAAATGTAATTGTTGTTCATGATATGGCTTTTAAAGAAATATATTTAATCTATATAGATAAAATTCATAATGTTTCTATTAATGAAGCTTCTGAAGATTATGAAAAATATATGAGGTTATCAAAAATAAAAATAGCAAATGAACTGTTCAACACATATGATAATTATATAAGAAACAAATATAAAATAGATATAAATTATAAAGCTTTAAATACTGTAAAAAGTTATTTTAATTAATGAAAATAAACACAAGTTTAATTAATTTTAAAAAAAAACATAAAAGTAAAAAAAATCAAATCATATTTCATAAATCTAATTGTAAAAATAATAGAGTCATAGAAAATATCATTAATAGCTTTTTAATTAAAAAAAACAGTTTTATTTTTGAATCAGTTGAAAAAAGGAGAATCAGGGGTCGATTTACAATAATTGGTGCTGACCCTGATGTGACTTGGGAATTTAATAAAAAAAAAATTTATGTTATCAAAAATAATAAAAGGAAAATTATTAAAGCCTCTCCTTATATTTATTTAAAAAAACTTATTCAAAATTTTAATTTTCCTTTACCTAAAGGCTTGCCACCATTATCTTCTCTATTGGTAGGATATTTTTCTTATGATATTATAAGATACATTGAAAAAGTTCCGGACAAATGTCATGACGACCTTAATATTCCAGATATTAAGTTAATAAGACCAAAAACTTTAATTATTCATGATAATTTATATAAAAAAATTTATTTTATTTCTAATTGTTTTTCGGACGAAAAGATTTCAAATTATGAAACCTATTTTTATAAAGTCATACAAAATATTAGTTTTTTAAAAAGCTTGGCATTTAATTTTCGTTCACAAAAAATAAGCAAAAAGTTAAATAAAAAAAATATTTTAGTAAAATCTAATATGTCTAAAATTAAGTTTAAGAAAATGGTTCTGAAAGCAAAAAAATATATTAAAAAAGGAGATATTTTTCAGGTAGTCTTAAGCCAAAGATTTGAGGCAAAACTGACAAAAACACCTTTAGAAATTTATAAAAAATTAAGAATTAATAATCCTTCACCCTTTATGTTTTTTTTCAATTTTGATGATTTTCAAATAATTGGTAGTAGTCCTGAAATATTGGTTAGACTTAGAAATAATAAAATCACTATTAGACCTATAGCTGGTACTCGACCGAGAGGCTCTGATATAAAAAAAGATAATTTTTATAAAAATCAATTATTAAAAGACAAAAAAGAGCTATCTGAACATTTAATGTTATTAGACTTGGGTAGGAATGATGTAGGAAAAGTTTCAAAAATTAATAGTGTTAAAGTTACTGAAAAATTTGGGATCGAAAAATATTCACATGTGATGCATATTGTTTCAAATGTTGAAGGTAATTTTAATAATAAACATTCGCTTCTTGATACTATGCTTGCGGGTTTTCCTGCTGGAACTGTTACCGGTGCACCTAAAATACGAGCTATGCAAATTATTGATGAGCTTGAAAATTCTAAAAGAAAAATGTACGCCGGCTCTATTGGTTATTTTTCTGCAAATAAAAATTTTGATACTTGCATAGCTTTAAGAACAGCTATTATTAAAAATAATAAATTTTATATTCAGTCTGGCGCAGGTATAGTTGCGGATAGTATTCCAGAAAAAGAATATCTAGAAACTGTTAATAAAGCGAAAGCTTTAATTAACTCCTTATATTAAAGGATTAAAAATGAAAATTTTATTAATAGATAATTACGATAGTTTTACATACAATCTCTTTCATTATCTCTCTTCACTTAAGTGCAAAGTCGATGTTTTTAGAAATGATAAAATTGAAATTAATAAAATTAAAAAAAAAAAATATAGAAAAATAGTTATTTCTCCTGGACCTGGTAATCCTGATCAGGCTGGAAATTGTATTAAAATAGTTAAAAATTTTTATAAAACTATCCCTATACTAGGAGTCTGTCTCGGTCACCAAGTTATAGCTCAAGTATTTAAATCAAAAATAGTTGAGGCTAAAAAAATAATGCATGGAAAAACTAGCATTATTAAACATAATGGCAAAGGTATTTTTAAAGGTATTAAAAAAAAAATTATAGCAACAAGATACCATAGTTTAATTATTGATAGAAAAACAATAGGAAAAGATTTAATCATTACAGCTGAAACAGTTAATAAAACTATCATGGGTATAATGCATAAAAAATTTAATGTTCATGGTGTCCAGTTTCATCCTGAGAGTATCAAAACTCCTGATGGAATAAAATTGTTAAAAAACTTTTTAAATTATAATTAAATGAAAGAAATATTATTAAAATTAAAAAAAAAAGAAAATTTAAGTTTTGAAGAAAGCAAATATGCTTTTGAAAGCATTATGTCTGGTCAAGTTAAAGAAGATCAGATCTATGATTTTCTTACACTTGCTTCAGAAAAAGGAGAAACTTCCGATGAAATATCTGGCGGCGTTTATATTTTAAGAAATAAAGCAACTTCTGTTATTGTGTCGGATACCACTATTGATACTTGTGGTACTGGCGGTGATGGAAAAAATACTTTAAATATTTCAACAGCTTCAGCGCTGTTATTGTCCAGTTTTGGTGTAAAAGTAGCTAAACATGGAAACAAATCTGTTTCTTCAAAATGTGGTTCTGCAGATGTTTTAGAAAAATTAAATATAAATATTACCTTAGGTCCTAAAGAAGTGGAAGAAAATATAAAGAATAATAATTTTGGATTTATGTTCGCTCCTTCTTATCACTTAGCTATGAAATACGTTGGGCCTATTAGAAAAAAAATTGGAAAAAGAACAATATTTAATTTAATTGGCCCATTAAGCAGTCCTGCTAATGTAAAGAGACAAGTTGTTGGGGTGTTTGATAAAAAATTACTTAAAAATTTTGCTGAAGCACTTAAAAATTTAAATTTAAAGAAAGCATTTATTGTAAGTAGTCAAGATGGTCTTGATGAAATTTCTCCATACGCAAATACGGATATTGTTGAACTTAATGATGGAAAAATTAAAGAATTTTCATTGAATCCGAAAGATTTCAATATTAATGCAACTAATTTTGAAAATATTGTAGGAAAAGATCCTGAATATAATGCAGAAAAAATAAAGGAAATATTTCAAGGTAAAGATAATGATTTTTCTATCGCTGTCTGCCTAAATGCAGCCGCAGGTTTGCTTGTTGCTAATAAATCGACTTCTTTTAGAAATGGATACGATAATTTAAGAAAACATATCCTTTCGGGTAATGTTATTAATCATATTACAAAATTAAGAAAATGAATCATTTAGAAAAAATTCTAACAGAGCAATTCTCTAGACTTAATAATCTTAAATCTATTTATCCTATTGATTTTCTTAATGAAAAAATTAAATCATATAATAATTTTATTAATTTTAAAGAAAAATTAATGGAGGAAAATAATAAAATATCAGTTATTGCGGAAATGAAAAAAGCAAGTCCTTCAGCTGGAACTATAATTCAAAATTATAAACCTGCTGAAATCGCTCAAAATTATTTAATCAATGGGTCTTCATGTTTATCAATCTTAACAGAAGAAAAGTTTTTTCAAGGTAAACTGGAACATATTTACGAGGTAAAAAAAAAGGTAAATCTTCCTGTTTTAATGAAAGATTTCTTTACTGAAGATTATCAAGTATATTTAGCTAAAGCTTCTGGTGCTGATGCAATTTTAATAATTTTATCTGCAATAGAAGATTCTAGAGCTGATCAAATATATCAAAAAGCAAACGATCTTAATTTAACAACTATAATTGAGGTTCATAATGAAAAGGAAGCTAAAAGGGCTTTAAAATATAAAGAAGCAATTATAGGTATAAATAATAGAGATTTAACAACTTTGAAAACAGATATTAATACAACTTATAAACTGTGTGAAATTTTAAGTGATCATAAGCAGCCACTCATTTGTGAGAGTGGAATAAAGTCTGAAAAAGAAGTGGAGCAAATAGTAAAAAAAACTGGAATAAATAATTTTCTTATTGGTGAATCACTTCTCAAAGACCTGGGCAAAAAATCATCTCTATTAAAGAAAATCACTCAAATAACGGCCTAATATAAGGCTAATTTGGCATTGATATTGAAACAGAACTTTTGTAGAACGATAAATGTACGATATTTGTTCTATGCTTACAAAAAAACAAAAAAACCTACTTTTATTTATAAATAAAAAAATCAGGTCAACAGGTGTTTCTCCCTCCTACGAGGAAATGAAAAATTCATTAAATCTTAAATCAAAATCAGGAATACATAGACTTATTTCAGCCCTTGAAGAGAGGGGTTTTATAAAAAGGCTAGCTCACAAAGCTAGAGCATTAGAAGTATTGAAACTACCGGAAACGGCTAGTGCCAATGATATTTATAACTCTTTTTCACCAAGCGTAATAAAAGGCGGCCTGGATAATAAAAATGATAGAAAGAGTGTGCATGAAATTCCAGTTCTGGGTAAAATTGCTGCAGGTACTCCAATAGAGGCTATACAAAATGAGGTTAGTAGAGTGGCCATTCCAGAAGAACTAGGCAAGGACGGTGAGCACTTTGGTCTAAAAGTTTCTGGAGATTCAATGATTGAGGCAGGAATCAATGATGGCGATACAGTAATTGTGAAAAAGTCTAGCTCTGCTAATAATGGACAGATAGTGGTTGCGTTAATTGATGACAATGAAGCCATGTTAAAAAGATTGAGAAAAAAAGGTAAAGTTATAGCTCTAGAAAGCGCAAACAAAAGATATGAAACTAAAATTTTTGGTCCTGATAGAGTAAAAGTTCAAGGCGTTTTAGTATCTTTGTATAGAAACTTCCAATAAAATAGTCTAATAATCTTTTATGAGTTTAGTAGCAACAAGATTTGCTCCATCTCCAACTGGCCCACTGCATATAGGTGGTGTCAGAACAGCTCTTTTTAATTGGCTATTTACGAAGAATAATAAAGGTAAATTTTATTTAAGAATTGAAGACACAGATAAAGAAAGATCTAGGGATGAATATAAAAAACAAATTATAGAATCTCTTAAATGGATAGGAATAAACCATGACGACAAAGAATACATACAGTCAAAAAATATAAATAAACACAAAGAAATTGTTGAAGAACTATTAAAGAATGGATTTGCTTACAAATGTTACTGCTCTGAAGAAGAAATTAAAGAACAAAAAGAAAAATGTAAGAAACAAGGAATCGCCTATATTTACAATAGAAAATGGAGAGATCCTAAAAATCTTGAAATTCCAAAAAATATCAAACCTGTAATTAGATTTAAAAGTAAAATTTCTGGAAACTCAGTTGTTAAAGATCTTGTTCAGGGTGAAATTAACATAACAAACTCAATTATCGAAGATTTTGTTATTTTAAGACAAGACGGTTCGCCAACTTATCAATTGTCTGCTGTTGTTGATGATCACCTAATGCAAATCACACATGTAATAAGAGGTGACGATCACATAATAAATACCTTTAAACAAAAACAAATTTATGAATCGATGAAATGGAATGTTCCTCAATTTGCTCATATACCTCTGATACACAGTGAAAAGGGATCTAAACTTTCTAAAAGGGATAAAGCCTCAACTTTAGATGATTATATAAAAATTGGAATTTTGTCTGAAGCGTTAAGAAATTATCTTCTGCGTCTAGGTTGGGCTCATAAAGATAAAGAAATTTTTAACCTAGATGAAAGCATTAAACTTTTTAATTTAAAAGGTGTTGGAAAATCTCCTTCAAAATTAGATATGTCAAGAATACTTTCTTTAAATGAACATTATATTAAACACATAGACGAGAAAGAATTGTTTAAACTTTTAAAAATTTATTCTCAAAAATTTAAAAAAAGTATTGATTCATCAAAGGAAGAGTCTCTTATAAAATCTATGAGTTTTTTAAAAAATAAGGCCAAAACACTCGAAGATATTTATCAAAACGCTCAATACATTCTTCAAGATAAAATTAGTATAGACCCTGAGGATTCTAAACTTTTAGATGATCCTTCTAAAAATATTATAAAAGATTTTCTTGATGAATTTGAAAAAATGGAAAAAATAAATAAGGAAAATCTCGAAAAAACACTTAATGGATTAATTGCTAAGCATAAAACTAACTTTAAGGGTATTGGTCAACCCTTAAGAATTGTTTTAACTGGATCTAAATTCGGCCCCGGTATCTATGATATTATTCTTTCACTCAACAAAGATATTGTTATTAAGAGATTAAAAAATTAGAAGTAATTTTTTATTACTGAACTTGCAATTTCTGAAGATTTTTCATTTTTAAAATTATCAATTATTTCCTGTGATTTAGTTACTTGTTTTTCTAAAGCATTTTTATCGCTTAAAAGTTTATCTACAGTGTTATAAATATTTTCTGGGTTGCAGTTTGATTGTAATAGTTCTGGGATTATTTCTTCATTAGCTGTAATATTAATAATATTAGCAAATTTAACTTTAACTAACATTTTAATAATAAAAAAATTAATGATTCCAATTTTATAAATGATTATTGATGGAATTTTAGCATTACAAATTTCTAATGATATAGTTCCTGATTTAGCCACTGCAAATATAGATGATTTGAGTATACAAGATTTTACTTTTTCGTCAGCTATAGAAGCACAATTTTTAAATCCATTACTAAGTAGAAAATTTTGTATTAACTGAACATGTTCCGATGTGGAGTGAAAAATAAAAAACAAATCTTTATATTTCTTATTCATCTTTTTAATAAATTTAAATAAAATTGGAGTTAAAACCTTAATTTCAGATAATCTGCTCCCTGGATAGATAGAAAAAATCTTTTTATTTTCTTTTATAATTTCACTAATATTAATTTTGCTTTTACTCTGTTCTTCAAGCAAAGGATGTCCTGTGAAAGTTGATTGCATATCTTCTTTATCAAAATATTTTTTCTCAAAAGGAAAGAGTAATAAAACATGGTCTAAAAAAGATTTTAGTTGTTTAACTCTGTATTCTCTCCAAATCCATACCTGGGGAGCCACAAAATGTATGGTTTTAATATTCGGATCTTTTTTTTTAACTTCTTTAGCCACGCGTAAAGTGAAGTCAGGACTATCTACTGAAAAAAGTATGTCAGGTTTAAATTTAATAATTTCTTTTACTGTCTCACTTATTTTTTTTTTAATTTTAAAAACATTTAATATAACTCTTGTAAAACCAAGATAAGTGACTTCTTTTAAATCATAAAGAGATCTAATGCCTAGAGCTTTTAAATGTTCGCCTCCAACGGATAAGTATTCTATATCAGATTTTGATGCTTTAAGCTGAGCAATAACTTTTGAGGCTAGCTTATCTCCTGAAGGTTCACCAGTTAATATAAATATTTTTTTCATTTAACTGTAATAAACATTTTATTCTTATTGGCAAAATTGATACATTTATTTTTTTCTAGTAAAATATTTTGTTTGCTTTTTAAAACTATTCCTTTTAATCCAGCTGATTTACATTGAGTAAAAGTTTTTAATCCTACAGTAGGCAAATCTACTCTTAAATCTTGTTTTTTTTTGGGAAATTTAACTAAAACACCTGTTCTTCTAAATTTCTTACTATTGCATTTCTTAAGCATTTTTTGAGTACCCGCCTTGCCTTCAATGGCAATGATTTTTTTATTTCTAACAACCGCACCTTGGCTGAAATTATATTTTCCTAATCTGTTTAACGTTGCAATTGCTTTTTTGATATCAATTTTATCTTCTTTATTTGGTTTAATTTTTGAATAATTTCCTTTTTTTAAAGTTAATTCAGGATTAAAAGCCAATGAGCTTAATGTCGTTATTTTTTCTTTTTTTAATATTTTTATTATTTCCTTTAATATGGCGGCATCTCCTAATTTCGAACTCTTTATGATTCTTGGAATATAATAAATGCCTTTAAGATCTAATCTAAGTTTAGAAAAAATTGGCTTTTTAACTTTTCCAGCAAACAACACTTTTTTACATTTATTATCTTTCAATATTTTAATAATTTTACCAAATTGACCTATTGAAACTTTATAAGAATTTTTATCTCTTTTAAATTTTCCACTAGTTAAATCAATTATCAAATATTTTTGATTTTTTTTTCTTATCTTTTTTAAAATTTGAATTGGAAAATTAGTTTTTCCAAATATTAAACCAATCATTATTCAGAATTCGGTGTGCAGATAGGTCTTTTCTTATCCTTTAATATAAAATTAATAACCTCTTCTACTAAATCATTTCCTTTATACTCACCGTTAATTTTACTTAAATTTTTATGAAGATTTTTTGAAGAAAATATTTTTTTAAATGCTCTATCGAGATCCATTATTTTTTTATTTTCATATTTTTTTCTTTTTAGACCTATAAGATTAATGCCTCTTAAATAATTTCTATTTCCAAAAGACAAACCAAATGGAATTACATCTTTTAGGACTCCTGTCATTCCACCTATCATTGCTAATCTTCCTATCCTTGTAAATTGCTGAACAGCAGAATTGCCACCAATAACAACTGAGTCTTCTATTGTCACATGACCACCTAAAGGAACGTTGTTTGCAATCACTACATCATTTCCAATAGTGCAGTCATGTGCAACATGTGATGAAATCATTAACAAACAATTATTACCAATAATTGTTTTTCCTCCGCCTCCCTCAGTGCCTGGGTTAATTGTTACATATTCTCTAATTGAATTGTTCTCTCCAATTTCAAGGCTATTAGACTCACCTTTAAACTTTAAATCTTGCGGTTGTGTTCCTATGCTAGCAAATGGAAAAAATTTTGTTCCTTTGCCTATTTTAGTATTGCCCTCAATGTGAACATTTGAAATCAACTCCACGTCATCAGCAATTTGAACTTGGGAACCTATATAACAAAATGGTCCGACTTTTACGTTCTTTCCAATTTTTGCATTCTTGTCTACAAAGCTTGAGTTATGAATCATTTTTTCCTATCTACAATTGTAGCTGACCACTGTGCATCTGCCATTACTTTGCCATCAACTTTGGCAATACCTTTATATTTCCAAACACGTCCGTGTGACCTGACTGCTTCTATATCTAAATGAAGCTCACAATCTGGTAATACTGGATTTCTAAATCTTGCTTTTTCAACGCTCATTAAATAAACCAATTTATTTTCATACTCCTTAGGATCTACTCCATAAGCTGTTAAAGCTGCAGCAGCCTGTCCAAAGGCTTCTACTATTAGGACACCAGGCATAACTGGCTGTCCCGGAAAATGTCCTTGAACAAAAAAAGATGTTTTTTTAACATTTACTATGGCTGTAGCAGATTTTAAGTGAACAATATTTATTAATTTATCAATTAATAACATAGGATCTCTATGCGGTAATAAACTTTCTATTTTCTTTCTATCTATTGAATCGCTTGCCATTATTTTTTTCTCAATTTTACAAATTCTTTTAAAGGAATTGCAGGATATCCCATTACTTGATGATTATCTGGAATATCATTAATAACACCACTTCCACCACCAATTTTTACATTGTTGCCAATTTTGAGATGTCCAGATATACCTGCCTGCCCACCAATAACAACATTATCACCAAGGATCGTACTTCCGGCAAAACCGACTTGACCTGCTATCATACAATTTTTCCCTATTTTAACATTGTGAGCTACATGAACCTGGTTATCGACAAAAGTATTTCTTCCAATAATCGTATCGCTAAGAGAACCTCTATCAATTGTGCTATTAGCTCCAATTTCTACTCCTTCTTCTAATATGACTCTTCCTATATGAGGGGCTCTAATATTTTTATTATTATTCGGTATAAAACCGAAACCTTTTACTCCAATTTTTGAACCGTCTTGAATATAAACATTATTTGAAATTAGTGCATTTCTAATTGTAACAAAAGATCCTATTATACAATTTTCACCAATAGAAACGTTTGTCTCAATAATACTGTTGCTGGCAACTCTAGAGTTTGTTCCTATTTTTACATTTTTTCCAATAAGAACGTTTTCTCCAAATTTTACACTTTTATATAAATCTTTAAAATTTTTTGAATTAGATAAATTTGAATCCGGTAAATCAATATCTGCATCAGGATAAAACATTTTAGATGCTTTTGTCACAGCAAATAGCACGTTTTTAACATCTATTTTAATACAATCATTGGGAAGAAATTGTTTAAGATTTTGAGAAGTAATACAAACAGCTGCTTTGGTTTTCAATGATATATTTTTGTATTTTACAGAATTAAGAAAAGTTATATCCTTATTCCCTGCGCTGCTTAAAGACTCCAGTCCATAAATTTCAATATTATTTTTGCTGTCAAACGTATTAGAGCATCCAATATTTTTAACTATTTCAGCTAAAGGGAAAGGCCCTTTTTTCTCATAAAAATGATTTTTGGTCATTTTATTTTAGTTTTATTGATGGAAGAGTCTTGTTTAATTTATCAGTAATAATTTTTGTAATATCATTATCTGGATTTCCTCCAAGTGTATATTTTTTATCAATTACTAAAGATATATTATTTTCTTTAATATAAGTTTGAAGAATAGGGTCAATATTTTTAATAAGTATTTCTCTAGATTTTGCTCTTTGCGCTGCAATTTTATCAATCGATGCTCTTCTTTGTGATTGAAAATCTATTACTTTCTTTCTCAGAGTATCAGTTTTTTTTGTATATTCTTCTTTGCTTAAAACTGTTTTCTTTGTGAGTAAATCTTTTTCTTCTTTTTTTAGAGCTTTTTCCATATCATTATATTTTTTTGCATTATCAGTAAAAGATTTTTTTAGATAATCTTGTGCACCTTTTCCAGCCTTGCTATTGTTTAAAACGTACTTAAAATCTAAAATTACAATTTTTTGTTCAGCAGACACAGCTGTACAAAATAAAGCTATACAAGTAACTACAAAAAATTTTACTAAATATTTCATTAAAATGATGTTCCTATTCTAAAGTTAAATGTTTCTGTTTCGTCTGTTGTAGCGCTGCTTATATCTTGCGCTAAAGTAAAGCTGATAGGACCTATTGTAGAGTATATGTTTGCACTTAAACCAAATGCAGCTCTAATTTTATCTGTTTCGTCTATATTTGTATAATCAACACCCCAAACATTTGCTGAATCTAAAAAGAAACTAAAATCTGTTCTGTAAGACTCGGGTAAAAGATTTGGCATTTGAGCTTCAAAACTTGCTCCAGCTGTGTAATTTCCTCCAATATAATCCTCCCCATCTTTAGGTCCAACCTTCCACGTATTAAAACCACGAAGTCTTTTTCGAGGTACATATAATCTATTCGTTAAACGCACGTCGTCATCTATACCATTTATTGCTCTTCCATGAAGTTTTAATGATCCTATAAGATCTTCAGAGAAATCATGGTAAGCAACCATATCAAGTGAATTCAATATAGATGAGGAATCTTGGATTATTGGTAATGACTGTCTAAATGTTGTTTTGTAACCTTGTGTAGGTTTAAAAGATTGGTTTCTTCGATCAAGCGTAAGACCATAACCAAAATCAACATTAAAAAAATTACCTTCCATATTTTTAACAGCTGATGATGCCGTACCATCTACTTCGATATCTTCAAATATAGTAGATATATTTGGAGAAATATAAAAATTTTCATACTGTTCAAATGATGTTCCAAGATCAAATCCTGTTTTTGAGCTCTTAAAACCGGAAGAATTTGATCTGTCAGTTGAAGAAATGTCTAAAGCAGCAGTAACTGAATTTCCTGAATAATTATAATTTGGGTTGTTTAATAAAATGTTACCACTAACTTTTTGCTCAGAAAGATTTAAAGCAGATTCTAATTTAACTCCTCTTCCCAACCAATTGTTTTCTTTTATAAGAAATTGAAAACTCGTTCCGTCTGTACCTACTCCTGCACCAGCCATAACTTCACCAGTAGCTTTTTCTTCTACAGATATCTCTAAAATTTTTAAATCTTTAGCAGAACCTGGTAGGACTTGATGTTCTACCTTACCAAATATATTTCTTGATTTAATTTCGTTTATAGATTTATTGACGAGCAGTTTACTAAAAGGATCTCCTTCATCAACTATAAGAGCGCTTCGTATTACAGAATCATTCGTAATAGAGTTTCCAACTATGTTTATTCTTTCTATTATAATTTTATCTCCTTCAAAAATATTAATTTTAACTTCCACTGTATCATCATGTAAAGTTTCTAGAATATTGTGATTTATGAACTGCAGTTCTTTAAGTTCACTTAATTTATCTATTTTATCTAATACTCTCTTTAATTTTCTTTGTGAATAATATGATCCTACCAATTTATCAAATTCTTTTTCGAGTGATAAGAACGCTTCTTGATCTAAGGTCTCTGCTACATTAGCAAAAATTTTTTTAAATCTATATCTTTTACCAGCATTAATATTGTAGGTTAAAACGAACCCTTCACCTTCTGAATATTCAACGTTAGTGGATTTTATCTCCGCTTCGTAATAACCTTTGTTTCGATAATAATTTTTTAAAAGTCTTTTGTCTAATGCTATTCGCTCTTTACTCAAGTAAACACTTCTTGATATTATTTTCCAAAATTTATTTTCTTGAGAAGTGATTATATCTCTTAATTTTTTCTCTCTTATTTTTTTATCACCTAAAAAATATATTCTTGCTATTTTTGCTTTTTCACCTTTTTCTATTAAATAAGAAATATTAACTCTATTCATTTCTAATTTTTGGACTTCGGCATCAATGTTTACAAAATAGTATCCTAAGCTTCTATAAAACTCTTTTATTAAGTTAATATCCTTCTTGATGTTTGCTTGTATGAACGCACTATTTTCTCTGAGTGATAGGAATTCTATAATCTTTTCTTGATATTTTTTTGCTTTTTCTCCTACAAATAATACTGAAGAGATGATCGGGTTTTCTTTTACTTTAATATTTAATACATTATTTTTTATTTCAACAGATATATTTGAAAAGAACGTGGTGTTATAAAGTTTTTTGATTAATAAATTAACATCAGCATTTTCATAATCTTTACCGACAGCTATATCTCCAAAGACTATTATTGTTTCTACTGATATTCTGTCGTTTCCAGTTACTTTTACTTTCTTAACAACTTCAGAAAAAGAATTCGAGCTCAGAAAGCATATAAATATTATAATAGAAAAAAAATTTTTTGTAAAAGTCGTCATGAATTTATCTTACACACATATTTATTGTTTTCAATCTGGCCCATTTATCTGCAATTTTTATATCTTTTATTGAGCTTGGTTTTCTTTTAGCATATTTTTTGAAATCTTTACCCCTTAAAATGATATTAATTGTTTTTACAATGTCCAAAAATTCAATTTTTCCCTTTAAAAATAAGTCGACTAACACTTCATTAGCAGCATTAACTATTATTGGAGTAGAAAATCCTAATGTAATACATTTATTAAGTAATTTAATAGCTGGAAAGATCTTCTGATTTACTTCTTGAAATTTGAGATTGTTTAATTTTTTAATTTTTAAATTTGGAGTTTTTACATAATTTTTTTTACTTTGATAAAGTGTGTTAGAAATAGGTATTTTCATATCGGTATTATACAAAATCATTTTTGTTAAACCGTTTTTAAAACGTATTATAGAATGCACATAGGATTGGGGATGAATCATGATTTTATATTTTGATTTATCAAATTCAAAAAGTCTATGAGCTTCTAATACTTCAAAAACTTTGTTCATCATATTTGCTGAATCTACTGAAATCTTTTTACCCATTTTCCAATTTGGATGTTTAATTGCTTGTTTTGGTTTTATATTTTTTAATTTACTAATTGAAGTTTTTAAAAAAGGCCCCCCTGAAGCTGTGATAATTATTTCTTCAACTTCTTCATTTTTAACATTTTTTGTAAGTTCCATTATAGAAAAATGCTCTGAATCAACAGGAAGAATTTTAGTTTTATATTTTTTTATATTTTTAGATAAAATTTGCCAACCGCAAATAATGGTTTCTTTGTTCGCTATTGCAACAATCTTGCTAATTTTTATAGCATCAATCGTTGGTTGTAATCCCGCTAAACCAACGACGGCTGACATTGTATAATCCAATTTTTTTCTGACTATATTTTTAATAGATATATCACCTGTGTAAACTTTTGTTTTATTTTTCTTTAACGCATTTCTAACTTTTAAATAATAATTATAATTTTTTATTAAAACGTTTTTTGCATTAAATTTTCGTGCCTGCTTTATAAGTTGCTTATAATTGTTATTTGCTGTCAACAAAACAACTTCGAAATTTTTTTTATCTTTTCCAATAACATCAAGTGTAGACATTCCTATTGAACCTGTTGATCCAAGAATTGCAATTTTTTTTTTCATTAATAAAAAATTTTAAAAATTAAGTAAGTAACTGGAAAAGCAAATATCATACCATCAATTCTATCCAATAATCCTCCATGACCAGGTATAATTTTTCCTGTATTTTTAATTTTGGACAATCTTTTAAAATAAGAAATAGTTATATCACCCAGTTGACTTACTGTAGAAATTACGATTACTAGCACAAAATTATTTAGACTAACTTCTTTTTCTACTACATTTACATTTGTGAATTGAGATACGAAATCTAAATTATTAAAGAAGACGCTCATAAATATTATTGAACACAAATATCCACCGATCGTTCCAGAGTAAGTTTTATTTGGACTAATTTTAGTTAATTTAGGTCCTTTAAATATTTTGCCAAATACATATCCTCCTATATCAGTAAAAATACATATCAAAACTACCATTACAAAATAAATATAATCTCCATACATTTCGTTACGTAAATAATAAACTGTATAAAAAGAAAAAATAATTAAAATAAAACCAGGTAGGTTATATTTTTTATTTTTGCTCATGATGTGCCATTCATAAGAAGAAATTAAAAAACAAATTAAAATTAAAAAATTAAAAAAGTATGATCCTTGTATTATAAAAAAAAGAGCTACAGGAATTAATATTAGTGAACTTAATATTCTCTTTAAAATTTCATTATTCATTATACGTTTCCAAAATTTCTTTTAATTCTATAAAATTTTTTAATAATTTCATTAAAGTCTTTTTCAGAGAAATCTGGCCACATTTTATCTACAAAAAATATCTCTGTATAAGCTAATTGCCATAATAAAAAATTGCTCAGTCTCTTTGTCCCTCCTGTTCGAATTAAAATATCAGGATCTGGAATTTTATTTGTATAAAGATTTTTTTCAAAATTAACTAAATTAATTTTTTTGTTTTTACTTCTAGTGATTTTTTTGCATGCATTTAATATTTCTTCTTTAGAACCATAATTTAAAGCTAAATTTAAAGTAATTGATTTATTTTTAAATGTTTTATTTTTTATAAATTTTACTGTTTTTTTTATATCGTTTGGTAATCCACTGTTTCTTCCGATAATATTTACTTTAATTCCTTGTTTTATGATTTCTTTAAATTTTTTTTTAAGTGATTTTCTTATGAGATCAAAAAGAAAGTTTATCTCACTATCTGGTCTTTTCCAGTTTTCTGTAGAGAATGTATAAAGTGTTAAATAGGGAATTTTTTTAATAAGTGAATTTTTAATTACACTCTCAACCGTTTTGATTCCTTTTAAATGCCCATAATTTCTTGAACGCTTTTTTTTTAAACCCCATCGCCCATTTCCGTCCATTATTATAGCGACATGATTTAATTGATTCATACTGTCATTATTTCTTTTTCTTTATCTTTAAGCTTCTTTTCTAATTCTGAAATTTGATTATCAGTTAAATTTTGAATTTTTTTTTCTAAACTTTTTAGTTCATCTTCACCTATTTTTTTTTCTTTAAGATCTTTTTTTAAATTTTCATTCGCTTCTCTTCTTATATTTCGTATTGAAATTTTTGCTTTCTCAGCTTGTTCACCCATAATCTTTGTTAACTCTTTTCTTCTTTCTTCATTAAGGCTGGGTATCGGAATTCGTAATAATTGCCCGTCGATCTGTGGATTGACTCCAAGTTTTGATTTTTTTATAGCAGAATCAATTAGAGTAACATTGTTTTGGTCCCAAACTTGAACATTAATATTCCTAGCATCTGGAGTTGATATAGTTGCAAGTTGATTGATTGGCATCAATTGTCCATAAACATCTACTTTAATAATATCAAGCATAGATGCATTTGCCCTGCCCGTTCTTAGTGAAGCTAAATCATGAGAAAAAACTTCAAATGCTTTTCTCATTTTAGAATTGCATATATTTACTACTTCATCAGACGCCATTGCAATTATAATCCTTCTCCTACTTTAAATCTTAAAAAACTTTTTATTTCAAACTTATCCTTTCCTGAAAATTCTTTAATAACATCTTTTACTTTCTTTTTGGGTTCCATAATCCATTCCTGATTCAACAATGTATTCTCTCCAATAAATTTATTTAATTTACCTAAAGCAATTTTTTCGATAATTTTAATGTCCTTTCCACTGTTTTTCAATTCTTCTGTGATTATTTCTTTTTCCTTTTTCAATATATTTTGATCTAAACCATCTTTTTCGATTGCTAGAGGCGATGATGATGCAATTTGCATGGCTAGTTGCTTTCCTAAATCTAGCACATCTTTTTTTTCTTTTGTTGTGTCTATGCTTAATAGAACACCTAGCTTGCCAATATTTTTTTTTATTGAGGAATGTATATATGAAAAATTTAAAAGTTTTTCATCACCAAGAAAAGCGCTTCTTCTCAACGTAATTTTTTCACCTATTTTTGAAACCAAATCTACTAAATTATCTTCAACACTCTTATTGTTCATCATTTTAGATTTCAAGATATCAACCATTTTTCCTGAAACAGATAAAGATAATTGAGAAACTTCTTCTGCAAAATTTATAAATTCATCATTCTTTGCTACAAAGTCTGTTTCGCTATTAATTTCTATCATTGAAAATTTATTTTTTTTTTCATAAATGCACACGAGACCTTCGGCTGCTGTTCTCCCCATTCTTTTGCTTGCTTTAGCTATACCTTTTTTTCTCAGCAATTCTATAGACTTTTCAATATCACCTTTGGTTTCATCAATAGCACTTTTACAATCTTTGAATCCAACTCCTGTTATTTCTCTTAATTTCTTAACTTTATCTAAAACGTTCTCTGATGGCATAATTTAAAAATGTTATTTTGATTTTTTTGTAGCAAATGACTTTACTTTTGAAAATAAAGACTTAGATATTTTTTTTACTGTTTTTACCTTCTCTTTTTTTTTAGGAGGATCTTTTTTTAACTCTTTTTTATCATTATCTTCTTTCTTGATTTTATCCTTTGTTTCAATTTCCTTGGATTTCCCTTCGTTG
>Ga0208764_10000616_pt1 | contig 22902 bp, 24 predicted proteins | sample ETNtaG_18_FD_185762 | JGI IMG/M metagenome (GOLD analysis project Ga0208764, IMG submission 185762) | Marine microbial and viral communities from oxygen minimum zone, Eastern Pacific Ocean - ETNP201302SV91 (SPAdes) (version 2) | ecosystem: Environmental > Aquatic > Marine > Oceanic ... | reverse complement strand
CTGTTATTTTCATTTGCTACTATAGTCTTACCTTAGGAAGTGATAAATCATCAACTATCGGCATGAAACTCCTAGACTTTCAACTAAAACCTAAAACAGGGAGAACTCTTGGAAAAAGAAGCGCCTTAATTCATACATTAACCTTCTATTTAGCACTACCAGTAGGCGTAATTACACTAACATATTTAATTTATCCAATTCTTAATGATAAGAGAGCTTGTATGCATGATTTAATTTATAAGGTTAAATTTCTAGAAAGAAGAGTTAATCAATGATCTCTCAAGAACTTTATATGTGGTTAGTATTTGGTTTAACAATAGTATCTATGCTATTATATATATTAGATAAAATTAGATTAGAAATTATATCTTTATTTGTTATTGTTGCCCTATTATTGTTATTCCAAAATAGTCCAATCCTTGGGTATGCCTCTGGCATTCCTATTAACATAGATTTGCTTTTACAGGGGTTTGCTAATCCTGCTTTAATAGCCCTTATGAGTTTGCTCGTTATTGGACATGGCTTGTTAGTAACTGGCGCTTTAGAGGATATAGCTGTTTGGTTATCAGGAGATAAGAAAAAAAATACAAAATATAAATTTTATGGAGTTATGTTTTTAGTGTTTATTCTAAGCGCTATCTTAAATAACACACCTATTATAATTATGTTTATTCCAATAGTAATTGCTCTTAGCAAACAATTAGATGTTTCTTCAAGATCAGTATTAATTCCCTTATCTTATGTTTGTATTTTGGGCGGAATGACGACTCTTATAGGATCATCTACTAACTTATTAGTTTCGGGGACATCTTCTACTTTAATTGGAAAGGAGATAGGTTTCTTTGAATTTACAAATCAAGGAATTATATTAGCATCAATTGGGTTTTTATACGCAGTATTTATTCTTCCTTTTCTTTTAGGAAGAAAAAAAGAAGAAAATATTAATGAAGATCATTATTACAATGAAAGTGGTCGAATCTATTTAGTGGAGCTAGAAATTGGTAGTGATAATCCACTTGTTGGAAAGAAATTTAATTCTGGATTCTTAATTGATTTAAATGAAATTGCAGTAAATGTAATAATAAGAAATGATGAAAAATTCCTTCCTCCATTTGATAATGTGCAGATTGAAAAAAAGGACAAGATTGTAATTGAAATAACAAAAAATCAACTAACTGAGAAATTAAGAACTAATGATAATATATTTAATTCCTTAGATATTAATCAAGAAATAAAAAGAGATGTAATGATTGAAGCGGCAGTTGCTCCTCGTTCATTCTTAATAGGTAGAAGTATTTTTCAAACAAATTTTGAATCCGAAACTAATTGTAAAATTATTGGAATAAAAAATGAAAAGAGATTCACAAGAGACCTACCTAAATCACAAAAAATGGATTCAGGAAATATTCTATTAATTAGAGGGGATGAAGAACACATAAAAAAACTAAGAGCAAAAAAAGAAATATTCCCTATTGAATGGTCAGCAATTTATTTGCCGGCAAAACATTTCATTTTGAGATCAAGAATTATCTTTTCTATCACTGTTCTTCTTGCTGCAACGGGATTGCTTAATATCACTGTAGCTGCCCTACTCGGTGTTATATTAATGTTACTGACAAATGTTATAACAATAAGGGATGCATTATCAGCTCTTGATTTTAAAATTTATCTCTTAGTGGCGTCAACTATTATGCTTTCAACTGCCCTTCAAGAGACGGGAGGGGCTATTTATATAGCAGATGCGTTAAAGTATCTATTGCTCGATTTTAATACTATTACAGTCTTATCGCTATTTTTTATTTTTATAGCTATTATTACAAACTTTTTAAGCAACAATGCTACAGCGGTGCTTTTTACTCCAATAGCAATTAATTTAGCGTCTGATTTTAATCTGGAGCCTGAACCATTTATATATTGCTTAATATTTGCCGCAAATTGTTCTTTTGCAACACCCATAGGTTACCAGACAAATTTAATGGTTTTAGGTCCAGGCAATTATAAATTTATAGATTATTTAAAGTCTGGAATACCTCTAGTCTTATTATTATGGTTAAGTTATACCTTTATGATAAGTGTATTAGGGTTTTAAGTGAATAAAGTTAAAAACATACAAAAAGAAAAATTTTATATCTCGGATATTTCAAAATGCTCATACTACCCCGAAAAAGAGGAAAGAAAATTATTTACATTCTTAAATGATTTTAATGATTCAAAAATTTACGAATCTTTAATCTCTAATGGCTTCAGAAGAAGTCAAAATGTTTTATATAATCAAATTTGTGATGGTTGTAATAAATGCATCCCTATAAGGATAAATACTAGAAACTTCATAAATTCTAAAAATCATAAAAGGATTAAAAAGAAATGCATTAACTTTGAAAGAATTATTTCTGGAAAGATTACATATGAACAGTTTTATTTATTTAAAAAATACTTAAATTTTAAACATCCTGAGAGCGAAATGAACGATATGATGTTTTCTGATTATTATTCTATGATAAAAAATTCTGGGATTGATACAAAATTGATTGAATACAGATTTGATGAAAAGTTGGTGGCGTGTTGCATAACAGATTTTTTAGAAGAATCATTATCAATGGTTTACTCTTTCTATAGTCCTAAATATTTAAAGTTTTCTTTGGGAAAATTTATGATACTTGATCATATAAGTCTTTCGAAAGATCTGAACAAAGAATTACTCTATCTTGGATATTGGATTCATGGCTGTAAAGAAATGAATTATAAAAGTGATTTTAATTCAACAGAAATATTAATAAATAATACTTGGATCAAATATGAAAAAGAAAACTCTTATTTATAAAAATAAAATATCAAGAAGAGATGCCATTGTTGGCGGAGCTTCTTCAGTCCTTCTTGCTGGAGTAATATCTAAGCCAGCAATTTCAAAAGGAATAAGAAGATTAACCATGACTCATACCTGGCCTAAGAATTTTCCAGGGTTAGGAACATCACCTGAAAGGATAGCAAAACATATAAAAAAAGCTACTGACGGTGAAATCGAAATTAAAGTTTATGCTGCAGGTGAATTGGTTCCTGCTTTTGAAGCATTAGATGCGGTCTCAAGTGGTGTTGCAGATTTATATAACGGAGCTGAATATTACTTTCAGGGTAAAAATATTGGTTTTAATTTTTTTACTGCAGTTCCCTTTGGAATGACTGCAAATGAATTAAATGCATGGATAGATCATGGTGGCGGTAAAGAATTATGGAATAAATTAAGCGCTCAATTTAACGTTATTTCCTTTCAATCGGCAAATACTGGTGTTCAGATGGGTGGGTGGTTCAATAAGGAAATTTTAACCATAGACGATCTTAAGGGATTAAAAATTAGAATGCCTGGATTAGGCGGTGAGGTCTTAAGAAGAGTGGGCTCTGCTGCGGTTGCTATTCCGGGTGGAGAAATTTATCCTGCTCTACAGTCAGGTGCAATAGATGCAACTGAGTGGGTTGGCCCATGGAATGATTTAGCTTTTGCATTTTATCAGGTTACTAAATTCTATTATTGGCCAGGTTTTCATGAACCAGGAGCTGGACTTGCGACAGGTGTAAATCTGGATACATGGAATTCATTCACAAGTTCACAAAGGGAAATATTTAAGAAAATATTTGCTTATGAAAATACATATACATTGGCAGAATTTAATCACCATAACTCTATAGCTTTTAACACTTTAATAAATAAACATAAGGTTATAATGAAAACTTTCCCTAAAGAGGTTATGAAAGAATTAAAACTGAAATCTAATGAAGTGCTTGAAGATGTTTCTACTAGAGATCCATTAGCCAAGGAAATTTATTTTTCCTTCAAAGATAACCTTAAAAGGTTAAAAGAATGGTCAAGACATTCTGAATTAGCTTATATGTCTTCAAGAGAAGATATTTAATGAATTTTCTTAAATCCATAAATGAATATATCGGCCGCTATATTTCTTGGTTAATCGTTATTATGGTTATAACTCAAATAATAATAGTTTTATCTAGATATGTTTTTGGGATTGGTTTTATTAAGTTACAAGAATTAATGATTTATATGCATGGAACGCTTTTTACTATCGCCGCTGGGTATACTTTACTTTATGACGAACATGTAAGAGTAGATACAATCTATAGAGAATCATCACTTAAATATAAAAACATAATAGATCTATTAGGGTCTATTTTCTTTCTTCTTCCATTTATATTTTTTACATTTTATACAAGCTATCCATATGTAAGACGATCATGGAAAATACTTGAAGGCTCACCAGAAACTAGCGGTTTAAATGCTACATATATTTTTAAATCTACCTTAATTATATTTCCTATACTTTTACTTATTCAAACATTAGTTATTATTACAAATTCAATAAAAGGCCTTAAATCTAAAAATGTTTGAATACCTAGATCTACTAATGTTTGCAGTGGCAATATTAGCTTTAATTTTAGGCTTTCCTGTTGCATTCACATTAGCCGGAGTTGCTATAATTTTTGCCTTAATTGGAAGCCATCTTGAGGTATTTCCATTTCAATTCATTCGTGCCATACCTCAAAGAATATTTGGAACAATGACCAATGAGGTATTGATGGCGGTACCTTTATTTATATTTATGGGCACAATACTTGAAAAATCAAAAGTAGCTGAAGATTTACTCGAAAATATGAGTAAATTACTTAAAGGAATTAAAGGTGGTTTAGGAATTTCAGTTACATTAGTAGGCGCCCTTCTAGCCGCATCAACAGGAATAGTTGGAGCAACCGTAGTAACAATGGGCTTACTATCCTTGCCCACAATGCTTAAAAATGGTTATAACCCTAAGCTTGCAGCAGGTGTAATAACTGCAGCAGGAACATTAGGTCAAATAATCCCTCCTTCTATCGTTTTAATTTTATTAGGGGATGTTATTTCTAATGCTTATCAAAAATCTCAGCTTGATATGGGAATATTCTCTCCAGATACTGTTTCTGTGGGGGATTTATTTGCAGGATCCTTATTGCCTGGATTATTATTAGTTTCTTTTTACATTATTTATCAATTAATAAAGGCATCATTCGATCCTTTATCCGCACCAATAAACAACGATGTTAGTACAGACACAAATTACAAAGAACTTTTAAGGGCGTTATTTCCTCCACTTTCATTAATAATAGCTGTACTAGGATCAATTTTAACAGGTTTTGCAACTCCGACAGAGGCAGCATCGGTTGGGGCAATAGGATCAATATTACTGGCGACAAATAGAATTACTAACGAAAAATTAGGAACAAAAATAGCAGCAGTTTCATTTATCTTTCTTTTGGTATTAAGTTTTTTCTTTGATTTACGATTAAATAGATCGGAATTAATAAATTATGAAATATTTACAATAATTTTATCTTTAGTAGTTTTAACTACATTTTTAGTTTCAACTATTTTCTGCATATATAAACTTTACTTAAGTAAAATCCTTACTGATGCAGCGAGATCATCAACAAAAATAACAAGTATGGTTTTTATTATACTTGTTGGAGCCACATTCTTTAGTTTAGTTTTTCGAGGTTTAGGAGGTGACGAAACAATAGAGAATTTCTTAATGAATCTGCCTGGCGGAACTTTCAGTGCAATTTTAGTGGTTATGATTACGATGTTTCTTCTAGGATTCTTTTTAGATTTTATAGAGATAACTTTTGTTGTAGTTCCAATTGTTGCCCCAGTAGTTTTACAAATGGGAATAGATCCTGTTTGGTTGGGGGTTATGATGGCAATTAATTTGCAAACTAGTTTTCTTACTCCCCCATTTGGTTTTGCTTTATTTTACTTAAGGGGCGTAGCTCCTGATACAGTGAAAACTAGTGAAATTTACAAAGGTGTAATACCTTTTATTATGATACAAATATTAATGCTGATACTTTTATCTGTATTTCCCGCAATTGCAACTTGGCTTCCAAATTTAATATTTGGTTAGTAATTTCTTGGAAATCCTTTAGGAACCTTCTTCCCGGCTTGCCCTCTTTTTCCTACCCAATCATTAACATCCTCAAAAAATCTATTTCTTCCATTCTTATCAAGTATATTAAGTCCATCAGCAATATTAAAACTTATAATTCCTGCTAAAAAACCTTCCTTATATCTTTGCAACTTAACGCCTTTGCCTCTAGACATAACCGGTATTTCATCTAAAGAATATATTACCATTTTCTTATTTTCACCTATAACAGCAATATCCCTTCCTTTAATTTGCGAGGAAATTTTTGCCTTATCTCCTTCAGATAAATTTAAGATTTGTTTTCCAGATTTTCTATTTGATAAAATATCATTATGAGAAACAACAAAACCATTTCCTAGCATTGATGCAATTAAAATATTTTTATCTTTGTCAAAAGGATGAATAGAGATTATTTCTTCACCATCCTCTAAATCAATCATTAGCTTCAAAGGATCACCAAATCCTCTTCCAGATGGCAGCATGTTTGCATCAATGGTAAAAAACTTTCCATTCGAAGCTAAAAGTAGAATTTTATTATTGTTCATTGTAGAGAACATCAGAGAAAGATTATCACCATCCTTAAATTTAATATCACTTGCGATATGATCTGTTCCTTTTAATGCCTTTATCCAGCCCTCTTTCGAGAAAATAACTGTTATCTCTTCTGCTGGAGCAGAAAATTCATAATCATAATCTTTTACATCAATATCATTACTAATCTTTGTCAGTCTTTTTCCTATTTCAGTTTTTTTCGAAAAACTTTTTTTAATATCTTTAATTTCTTTAGAAATTTCTATCCATTGAAGATCTTCTGACTTTATTAATTTGTTTAATAATGACTTATTCTTTTTCAGGACATCGTATTCTTCTTTTATTTTAATTTCTTCTAACCTCCTTAAGGATCTTAGCCTCATGTTTAATATTGAATTCGCTTGATTTTCTGTTAGATCATATCTCTTAATTAATTTCTTCTTAGGCTCATCTTCTTCTCTAATAATTTTTATTACTGCATCAATATTCAAATAAACAATTAAATACCCACTTAAAAGTTCCAACCTATTCTTTATTTCACTTAATCTAAAATTTGACCTTTTAATTAGAACATCTCTTCTATGATCGATCCAAGAAATTAGTAGGTCTCTTATATTGTGTACTTTTGGAATATTATTATTAATGGCATTTAAATTAACCGAGAATCTTGATTCTAAATCAGACATACTAAATAACGCTTCCATTAAGTGATCCGGGTCTACATCTCTATTTTTAGGAATTAAAACTATTCTAATTTTTTCATCAGATTCATCACGGATATCGTCAAGAATAGGTATTTTCTTATCAATTACTAATTGAGCAATTTTTTCTATTAATCTTCCTTTATTAACTAAGTATGGAATCTCAGAAATTACAATCTTCCAAACACCTCTTTTTTCTTTTTCTACAGACCATATTGCTCTTGTCCTAATGTTGCCTTTACCTTTTTTATAAATATCTAACATAGTCTCTTTTGATTCAATTATCTCACCCCCAGTAGGGAAATCTGGTCCGGGAATAAACTCTAATAATTTATCAAAATGTGCGTTTCTATGCTTTATGAGATGCAATGACGCATTGCATAATTCTTCTACATTATGAGGTGGAATTGAAGTTGCCATACCTACGGCTATCCCAGAAGAACCATTAGCTAAAAGATTGGGGAAATTCGATGGCAGTACTATTGGCTCTTTGTCTACCTCATCATATGTTAATCTAAAATCTACACATTCTTCATCAATGCCATTTAATAAAAGCTCCGAAACTTCTGTAAGCTTTGATTCTGTATATCTCATAGCAGCAGCGTTATCGCCATCAATATTACCGAAATTTCCTTGCCCATTAATTAAGGGCCATCTAACCGAAAAATCTTGAGCCAATCTAACTAAAGTGTCATAAATTGCTTGATCTCCATGAGGATGAAACCTACCCATAACCTCACCAACTATTCTTGCAGATTTTTTAAAAGAAGAATTTGGCGATAAATTTAATTGCCTCATTGCATAAAGAAGTCTTCTGTGAACAGGTTTAAGTCCGTCTCTAACATCAGGAAGAGCTCTATCCATTATTGTGGTTAAGGCATAAGATAAGTATCGCTCTTCAAGAGCGTCAATTAATTCAATGTCTTCATATTGATCAATTAGATTCATTTTATTCTCAAAATTTTATACATAGATTCCTAAGGTTTTAGGAAATCTATTATTTTTTTTCTGGAAGAAGGCAAATTTTTATTTAAATCTGAGTAAACTAATTTATTTAAAAAATATCCTGTAAGGTTTAAACCATCAATAATTTCATCGTTATTTTTTATTATTGTTTCATTCTTTAAAAGAAACTTTGGTAATTTTAAAAGTTTTTTTGACCATTTTTTTCCCGCTTCAGAGTTAACAGCTCTTCCAGATTTTGGAGAAACCCATTCTAGTGAATCCCTTTTACCACTTAACGCACATTCCGTTAGATCAATTCCATACCCTAAATGATCAAGATAATTAAATTCAAATATAACAATCTCCTTTATCCAATTGTTATTATTGCTAAAATTTTCTATTAAGGTATCAAATTCATTATAGATCAAATTACAAGGTTCTCTTTCAGGATATAAATCAAGGTGAGAGCATATAAGGTTTATTCCCGCAAGATATAGCGGGTTATTCATGATTAAATTGGCTCTTGATTTATTTAACTCAGTGTTAAAAAAACCTAAATGTTCTGAAAGTCTTGCCCTCCAAGAAAGATTTAACTTATTTCCTGTTAGATTAACTCCAAAACCGCCCTTATTTTTTTGCACCCTAACTAGTCCACTATAAATTCCATTTTCTTCAGTTAAGACTTTCATTATCATAGAATTATCATTAAATTTCCTGGTATTAAGAACTATACCTATATCCTGCCAATTCATGACTACCCTTCTCGATTAATATCCAATCCAATTCTCTTATAATATTCTGGATCTTTATCCCAATTTTTATCAATTTTTACCTCCAAATCCAAAAATATTTTTTTATCGAATATTTTTTCCATATCTTTTCTTGCTGCAGTACCAATTTCCTTAATTTTAGAGCCATTTTTTCCAAGAATAATTCCTTTGTGATTCTTCTTTTTTACATAAATAGTTTGGCCAATTTTTAATAACTTTTTCTTATCAACCCAGGATTCAGTTTTTACTATAGAGTTATAAGGAATTTCATCATGTATAAATTGGAAAATTTTTTCTCTAGTTATTTCTTCACAAATAATTGCGCTTTGTAAATCAGTATATTGGTCATCAGGATAAAGCCATCCTTCAGCATTTGCAAAGGAGGTAGTAAATTTTAATAATTCAGAAATTCCTTCACTATTTTTTGCAGAAACCATATATGTTTTTCTAAACGAATAATAAGAATTAAGTTCTTTGGATTTTTTTAAAAGAACCCTTTTATCTAAAAGATCAATTTTATTTAAAATCAAAAAAGTATTTTTTTTAAAATTTTTAAAATATTGTAATACCTGCTTTTCAAAAATACTTAATTTCTTAGAGGCGTCTATAATAAAATAAACCAAATCAGCATTATTTAAATTGGAAAAAGCATTTTCTACCATCGCCTTTTCAAAATTCGTCTTAGCATCAAACAGGCCTGGCGTGTCAATGAAAATCATTTGAACATTATTGTTATTATATATACCTCGAAGCCCTGAACGTGTTGTTTGTATCTTGTGACTTACGATAGAAATTTTTTCACCAAGTACAGTATTTAAAAATGTAGATTTTCCAGAATTACTTGGACCTACGATACTTATAACAATGTTAAATTTTTTTTTAGTACTCAATATTAAACTCATTTAAGAAATTCTGAGCAGCATTTAATTCCGCTTCTTTAATAGAGCTTCCTAAACCTAAAACTCTTTCAAAACTTTCAACTTTAAGCTCAACTGTAAATAATGGATTATGATCTTCTCCGTTCTTAGAAATTAAATCATACTTTGGTTCTAATTTTTTTGTGGAGTGCAGATATTCTTGTAAAATATTCTTAGGACTGACATTAGCTTTAATTAGCTTATTGTCAGTAAGAAAATCTTTCCATAAATTCAATATTAAGTTTTGCGCAGAAATATATCCCCCATCGATAAATACAGCACCAATTATAGCCTCTACAGTATCAGCTAAAACAGAATCGCTTAATTCTTCTATTCTCTTTTTTTCTGAATTTCCTAATATAAGAAAATTTATTATTCCTATATTCTTAGCAATATCTGCGCATTTCTTATTTTCTACAAGATATCTATACTTATTTGTAAGGAAACCTTCTCTTTCATTAATAAAATTTGTAAATAAATATTCAGAAATAACTAAACCAAGAACCCTATCGCCTAGAAATTCTAGTCTTTCTTGATTAGTGTTATTTTGATTTTTAAAACTTGAATGAGTTAAGGATTCTTTTAAAAGCTTAATGTCATTGAATTTATAACCAATAATTTTTTCTAATTCTTCATTATTCAATTTTATTCTTTCTTCTTAAGAAATTTTCATAAATATACTTTTCCATCGTATATTGGATTCGCAATTTTTTTTCCCTAATTTTTTCCAATCCCATGAGAAAAATTTAATTTCCGCCTTTCCAACAAGATTATCATGCGGAACAAATCCTACTTTCTTTAAAAATCTACTATCTTGTGAATTATCTCTATTATCTCCCATCATAAAATAATGGCCTTTAGGGACTCTATAAATAGCTGTATTGTCTTGAGGAAGATTTTCGTAAGTATCTAGGATCTCATAAGATTTTCCATTTGGTAAGGTTTCTTTATAAATTTTTGAACTCTGGTTAATGCACCCTAATGAGGTATTATTTGTATTTTTATATCTATTATTATTATTAGTGCCCAATAACTTATAATTAAGAATCTTACCGTTTAATAAAATTTTCCCATCAATTATTTGAATAGTATCCCCTGGCAAACCTATAACTCTTTTGACATAATCAGTTTTATTATCTGTAGGTAATTTGAAAATTGCCACGTCACCTCTTTCAGGAATAGAAGAAAAAATTCTTTTAGGGATTAATGGCATACTGAAAGGTAAAGAATGTCTGGAATAGCCGTACTTCCATTTTGATGCAAAAATATAATCCCCTATATTAAGCGTATTAATCATTGATCCTGTTGGTATATTATAACTTGTAAAAATAAATGACCTAAATATTAAAGCTAAAATAATTATCACTAAGAGTGAGAAGAAAAAATTTTCTTTCTTTTCTTTTTTATCCATAATCAAAACCTACATAATCAGAAAAATTCATAACTTAATCATTACCCTTTATAGCCTCAATTATAACAATTGCCTGCGCCCAAGGATAATCATCAGTTATTGTAAGATTAATTAAAGCTTTATGTTTATTTGGCATAATTTTATTTAACCTTTCTTTTGCTCCCCCAGTTAACAGAATTGATGGCTTTCCCAAATTATTGTTAATAACGCCAATATCTTTAAAGTACACTCCGTTACTCAAACCTGTTCCAAGAGCTTTTGTTGTTGCTTCTTTTGCTGCAAATCTTTTTGCATAAGACTCAACACTCTTTTTTCTGCTCTCAGATCTTAATATTTCATCATCCGTAAAAACTCTTTTAGTGAACCTTTCTCCGAATCTAGTTAAAGTTTTCTCTATTCTATCAATATTTATTAAATCGTTTCCTAAACCTATTATCAAAAAAAACTCCTATTGTACCTTTCTATCGCAAATTTCTTTCATTCTTGTAATAGAATTTTCTAAACCGTCAAATATTGATTGAGCAATCAAAAAGAATCCTATATTGACCTCCTGAATACATTGAATTTCTGTAATTTTTTTGGTCGTTTCATAATCCAATCCATGACCTAAATGTACTTCTATTCCTGAATCAAAAGCATATTCACATATTTGTTTTAAGTTATGAAATTCTATTTCGGATTTAGTTTCATCTTCATAGAAAAGTTTACAAAAATTTCCAACATGGAATTCTATACAATCAACATTACAATCAATTGCGGCTTCAACTTGATTTTTGATAGGCTCTATAAAAAAAGAGGTTCTTATTCCTTCCTCCTTAAGCTTATAATTAATTGTTTTGAGGTAATTTTTATTACCTAATATATTTAGACCACCTTCAGTTGTTAATTCTTCACGTTTCTCAGGAACTATACAACATGAGAAAGGATTATTTTTAAGCGCGATGTTTACCATTTCTTCATTTCCAGCCATCTCAAGATTTAACTTTCCGGGAAAATTTTCTGCTATCTCTTTTATATCTTGATCTTTGATATGCCTTCTGTCCTCTCTTAAATGGGCAGTTATTGAATCTGCTCCAGATTGAAGAGCTATTTTGGCCGCATTTATTGGATCAGGGTATGCCTCACCTCTAGCATTCCTTAATGTAGCAATGTGATCTATATTAACGCCTAATTTTATTTTATCTATACTACTCATTGTTAAGCTTTTGTTTTCTTTTAGATTTTCTTTTCCGATAAAAAATAATGATTTTTTTTGTAAGAAAATATGATAAAAATCCAGAAATAAATCCAAGAATTGTACTTCCAACTATAAAAGCCCAGAAAAAAGGCTTTATTAGGTCAAAAAATTCCCATGAATAAAATGATACTTTTTCAAAATCTGAAAAATTAACAATACCTATATTAAAGAAAATCCCTCCTACCAAAATAGAAAATATCCACATCAGGGGGTAAGTAATTGGCGTTCCTATAAATGTACCTAGAACAGACGAAAAGTAATTAGCGCCAAGTAGCCAAGAAAAGAATAATGCCAATATAATATGAAAACCTATAAAAGGATTAAATGCCATAAAAACACCAATTGCAAAACCTAAAGATATTGAATGAGGTGTATCAGAAATTTTTGTTAATTTTGAAAAATTAATTTTTTTAAGAGCATTAAACCTCATTAATTATAAACTTCTGCTACCTGGTTTTTCTGCTGGAGTATTTTTTAATTCAGCAGGAATTTTATCTGCTTCATATGTTGGTATATTTAGATTCAATAAGCTTATGAGTTTTATGCCTAAATCTACATCCCCGCCAGATCTATTAACAATCGCTGCCTCTCCAATGACATTAGCCCCTAAATCTGAAACTACTTTTATAGCCTCTCTTGATGATAGTCCTGTGGTAACAACATCCTCAATCATTAAACAATTTGAATTAGGTTGAATAGTAAATCCTCTTCTCAACTTAAATTCACCATCTACCCTTTCAAGGAATAAGAAAGGTAAATTTAAGAACATTGCGATTTCATGTCCAATAATTAATCCTCCCATTGCGGGTGCAACAACAAAATCAATTTTTTTATCAAACTGATCCTTAATTTTATCACCTAGTTCATTTGTTAATTTCTTTGCTAGATCAGGCTTAGAAAGAGCAAGTGCACATTGTAAGTATTTTGTAGAATGAAGGCCTGATGATAAAACGAAATGACCTTCAAGCAAAGCGCCACATTGTCTAAATTCATCTATTATTTCATTTTCATCCATTTAATGAATTATCCTTTCAATTGAGCTTATTTCTGGCAGCCCTTTAAGGCTTTTAACAATATTATCTATATGCTTTTTATCATCAACATCTATATCAACTCTTAAATTATAAAAATCAGTATCTTTCTCAGTTAGGTTCAAATTAGATATATTTCCACCATAGTCAGCTATCGCAGCGCTAATAACACCTAATGAACCAACCTCATTTATAATGCTTAACACAATTCGTGCAGTAAAAGTTACATCTATTTGCTTTTTCCATTCCAGTCTCAATATTTTTTCAGGATTATCATCGAAAGCATGAAGGTTTTCATCTTTGGCATAGTAAATTGTAATTCCTTTACTGGGATCGGTAATTCCAATAATTTTGTCTCCAGGAACTAAAAAAGAATCTTCTTGAAATCCAACAGACATATCTGGCAATAAACCTGAAATAGGAAGTGATACATTCTTTCCGTAAAATCTTTTTCTTTTCTTTTTTCTTTTTGTATTGGGGTAAACATAATCATATACATCTGAACCTGAAGATTTCCCTGATCCAACTAATTGGTAAAGTTCTAATAAAGATCTTACGCTTAATGGACCAAAAGATCTCTCAAGAATATCTCGTGTAGGCTTCTTTCTGTGTGAAGAAAAAACGCTTTTAATAATTTCTTTTCCTAATAACCTTTGATTCTTTATTTTATTTTCCTTTATTGCCTTTCTTATTGAAGATTTAGATCTTCCTGTAGTCACAAGATCTTCGTAGGAATCAAGTGAAACAGGGGTTTTAGATTTAATAATCTCTACCTCATCTCCATTACTTAATTTTGTTCTTCTTGGTTTTTTTTCTCCATTAATAATAACCCCAGAGCAAAACAAACCTAAATCGGTATGAAGAGCAAATGCAAAATCTAATGCTGTAGAATTCCCTGGTAACGCAATTAACCTTCCTTTTGGAGTAAAACAATAAACTTGGTCATGAGATAACTCTAACCTTGTGTTTTCAAGAAATTCATCTGTAGCCCCATCTCTTTGAAGTATATCTATTAAATCTGTCATCCAGGAAATAGATGTTAAATCATTATCATTAAGTGATTTTTTATCTTTATATGCCCAATGAGCTGCAAGTCCTCTTTCGTTTATTTCGTGCATCTTTTTTGTTCTTATTTGAACTTCTACCCTATGATTATTGGGTCCAACTAATGTTGTATGAATAGATTGATAACCATTCTTTTTTGGAGTTGATATATAATCTTTGAATAAACCAGGAACAGCTTGCCAATTTTGATGTAAAACCCCTAAAGCACCATAACATTCTTCAATGTCATCTACATAAACTCTAAACCCAAAAAGATCTGATAACTGTTCTAAAGATTTGCTCTTATTTTCAAGCTTTAACCACACTGAATAAATAGATTTCTCGCGACCAGATACAATAGAACTAACCTTATTATCTTCCAAAACCTTTGCTATTTTTCCAGATATATCTTTAACAATTTTGTTGTTCTTTTTTTTAGAAACTTTAATTCGTTCAAAAAGAATAGCTCTAATTTCAGGTTCTAATTCTGAAAAAGCCAAATCCTCTAATTCTTCCCTTATTTCGTGCATCCCAATTCTTGCAGCAAGAGGAGCGTAAATCTCAAGAGTTTCAGATGCAATTCGCTTTCTTCTATCTTTGTTTTTAAGATATTTAAGAGTACGCATATTATGTAATCTATCTGCAATTTTGATTAATAATACACGTATATCTGAAGAGCTTGCTAGTATAAGTTTTCTAAAATCTTCTGCTGCCTTCGATTGGTCAGGCTTACTTTCTAATTTATTTAATTTCGTTACACCATCAACAAGTTTAGAAACTTCTTTTCCAAAATTTTCTTTAATATCGTTAATAGTTGCTTTTGTATCTTCAATTGTATCATGTAAAAGAGCACATATAACCGATGATGTATCAAGATTTAACTCAGCAAGTATATTAGCTACTTCTATAGGATGAGAAAAATAGGGATCTCCAGATTCACGTAATTGATCTCCATGCATTAGCATGCCAAATTTGTATGCTTTTTTAACAGCACTAGAATCAACTTTAGGATTGTATGTTGTTATGCGATCAACTAATTCGTTTTCACGCATTTAATTTTCCTAACTTAAAATGAACGCCTTGTATTTTTTTTATCATTAAGATTATCTTCAATAGCTTTTAACAACTCTTCTTCAGTCATTTGCTTTTGATCAACTTCTTCTGCGCCAGATTCAGAGTCAGCATCTCCAGCATTAGAATCTAATGAATTATCATCTTTCGGGCTCAAAGGAATGTAATCTTCATCCGGCTCATCTACATCAATTTGTGTTTGGAGACTTTCGATTAAATCTTCTTCTAATTCAGAAGACTTCAATTTATCTTCAGCTATTTCTCTAAGGGCAACAACAGGATTTTTATCATTCTCTCTTTCTACATGCAATTCTGCCCCTTCGGCCATTTCTCTTGACCTAAAAGCTGAATAAAGAACCAGATCAAATCTACTCTCAACCTTATCTACACAATCTTCTACAGTAACTCTTGCCATAATTTAATTCCTAAAAAACCCTATTAATCATTAAAGTGCTAATAATTCAAGTTCTTTGTAATTTATTAATATAATTATTTGTTATAAAATATTATAAATTAATTATGCAAAATTTAACAGAACCTAAAAAAAATTGTTCAATTTGTCCAAGATTAGTTAATTTTCGTAAGGATAATAAAGAAAAAAATCCTAATTGGTTTAATTCGCCTGTCCCTAGTTTTGGAGAAATTTCATCTGAAATTATTATAGTAGGTTTAGCGCCCGGTTTAAAAGGGGCAAATAAAACTGGGCGTCCATTTACTGGAGATTTTGCTGGAGACCTACTTTATCAAACATTAGAAAAATTTGAATTATCAAATGGAAAATATATGGCAACTAAAGATGATAATTTGGAGCTTAAAAATTGCACAATAACTAACTCTGTTAGATGCGTTCCGCCTAAAAATAAGCCATCTACTGAAGAAATAAATAATTGCAAAAAATTTCTGTTAAATACAATAAATAGTCATAAAAATTTAAAGATTATTATAGCTTTAGGTCATATAGCTCATAGAAGCGTAGTATCAATTTACAAGCAAAAACAGAGTAAATACAAATTCTCACACGGTAAAGTTCATTCCTTAGAGAATTTTCTTCTTATAGATAGCTATCACTGCTCTCGGTATAACACTAATACAGGAAGATTAACTGAAGATATGTTTGAAAAAGTTTTCGAAAAAGCAAAATCACACTTAAAATAATTATTTATTCTTTAAAAGTCGGGATTTTTGTCTTTCCCAGTCTCTTGTTTTCTTAACCTCTCTTTTATCATGCATTTTTTTGCCCTTTCCTACTCCTATTTCAATTTTTGCTAGACCCTTTGTATTAAAATACATTTTTGTAGGAACAATTGTCATACCCTTCTTTTTAGTTGCCGCAAAAAGTTTATTAATTTCTTTCTTATTCAATAATAACTTTCTTTTTCTCTTAGGGTTATAATTTTGAACGATTGAATTTTGATATTTGGGAATATTTGAATTAATCAAAAAAATTTCACCGAATTCAGGACTTACATAAGATTCTTTAATATTAATTTTATTTTGCCTTACGCTTTTAATTTCTGATCCAGTTAAAACTATACCGGCGTCGAAAAAATCTTCTATTTCATACAAAAAAATTGCCTTCCTGTTATCGGCAATCGTCCTATTTCCTTCTTGAGACCTCTTCCTTCCACCAGATTTGGAAGACATTATAAAATCCCAAAATCTTTGATAACATTATCGATGGTTTCTTTTGTATCATTTCTAATTTTTACTAACGGCAATCTTATTTCATAATTGATCAAATTCATTTTACTTAAAATATATTTAACCGGCGAAGGACTCGTTTCAATAAATATTGCTTTGTGTAATGGCATTAAAGAATCATTCAACTTTTTTGCCTCCTCATAATTTTCTGAAGAAAATAGCTTATGCATTTCAGAGCATATTTTAGGAACAATATTTGCTGTTACTGAAATACACCCATGACCACCATTTCTCATATAATCAAAAATTGTTTCATCCTCACCTGATAATTGAATAAATTCCTTATTACATAAATTATTGTGCTCAGAAATTCTTGAAATTTCACTTGTAGCATCCTTAACTCCAATTATAGATTCTAAATTAGAAAGCTTACCCATTAAGTCTGGCTGGATATCGATAACGGATCTAGAAGGAATATTATATACAATTATTGGTAATTTTTTAGATGCACTATCTAAAGCCTCATAATGGGCATAAATTCCTTCTGGTGTAGGCTTATTATAATATGGCGTTACGATAAGGGCTGCATCCGCCCCAGCATCCTCGGCATGTTCTAATAAATTTATTGCTTCTGAGGTAGAATTGGATCCTGTCCCCGCAATTATTGGGATTCTTTTATTACATTGATCAATAACTATCTCTACAACCTTTTTATGCTCTGAATGATCTAATGTTGGGCTTTCACCGGTAGTTCCTACAGGCACTATACCGTCAGTTCCCTCAGAAACATGCCAATCAACAAGATTTCTTAGAGAATCTTCATCTATTTTGCCTTCTTTAAAAGGAGTTACTAAAGCTACAATTGACCCTTTAAACATAAGTTCCTACCTGAAATTATTATTTATTACTTCTATATAATAAATATTACCTATATGCACCAATGATAACATCATATTTGTTTTTTATAGAATAGATATAATTCTTCATTGCTTCATCTTTTAAACTATTATTGTAACTATTAATCACAGATTTTTTAACTTCTTCATAAGGTAAAATCTCTTCAGGTAGAAATTTTAAAATAAAAATTAAGTGATCTCCATAAATAGATTCAAAAGGTCCATACCATTTATTATTTAATATCCCGATAAAATTATTTGAAAAACCTCTACCAAAATCAGCATCTATTTCTATAGAATTTTTTTCTACAAAACTATCTCCATGAATAAATGGGTCACCATAGGAATTTTGAGGAATTCCTGAAATAGATTGAATCGGAGAGTTGTTTTCTAATTCTGCTAATATCAGATTAATTTTTTTATCATTGTTTTCTGACTTAGAAAAAAAAATATGCTGAAAAGAATATCTTTTGTCCCGTTTGTAAAGATCTAGATTTTCTTCATAAAAATTTATCAAATCTTTTTCATTAAAATTTTCAATAAATTCTCCTTCTTTAAAAAATTCAAGTTTTTGAATTAATCTTCTTTTAATTATTTTATCATTTTTTTCTAAACCTAGCTTTAAAGATTCCTTATATAAAATTTCTTCTTCGACTAGGCTGTCAATTATCATATCTATTTCATCTATATTTGGAGCTCTTCCGGTTTGATTTTCCCAAACATTTAAAAGATTATTAATTTCTGAATCCGATATATAAATTGTTTCCTTTTGAGATAGATTTATTCCAAAAAAGAGAACCAGACAGCCTAGTAAAACACCAGAAAATATTAAATACCTTTTTCTCACTCTGCTAAGATGGAATATACCAAATAGGGGAAGACCAAGCTCTTTCTTGGATAGTTGGTTTTAATTCTGGTCTTGGACTCTTTCCGGCTCGAAGAGCATCCCATGTTGACCATCGACAAGTAGGATTTTCTAAAACCCTCACATAATAAAAAGCCTTTACCTCAGGATCAAAGTCTGGATCAGACCATGAGATTTTCAACTCTTCACTGCCTACATTATCTGTAATAGAACAATCACTTATATTAACTTTAGCGCCATTATCTGGGCATCTATTTGTTACCGGATCAACCTCTAAACCATCAGAACAAATAATATCATAAACTTGTTCGGAAGGTTCTGATGACCATTTATCAACCCAACCTTTGATAATTTGCACCCTTTGAAGATTTGCTCCATTACTAGCTTTTTTTGCCCAGACGATAAAATTAGGTATATCATTATTTGAATTAATAAGATTACCCCCCATTGGCACTCCCTTATTATATAATTCATTAATAATAGAAGAAGAGTTTATGTCTATTTCACTTAAGCTAAAACCACCAAAAAATCTTAGAAGAATTCTGTTTCCCGTTGTTGCATAAGTTTCTTTTCTTTTAAGGGCAGAAAAAATTGACTCTCTTGTATTTTCTTCAGCCCACACAGCAGCTATCCCAGAAGCACCCCATTGACTAAATCCTGTTTCAAGATATTTCTCTCCTTGCTCTTCCGAATACCTAAAAACTCTTTGATCTTCTGGTACATTTATAAAAATATCTAATTCCTCCTGAGAAAGACCCACTGAACCCCTCCCTTGTGGAATTCCATCTAAAATCCCTACCTTTGAGAAATAATTACTTTCATCAAAAGAAGAAGCTCCCGTATGGGTATCGCTAGAGCCAATTAAACCAAAAGTATAAGGATTTCCTCTATTTAACTGCTCAAGCGCTAAACCTTTTAAGAGCGCATCTCTTACATAACTTCCATCTGGTCTACTGTATGTTGGTGGAACGCTACCTACTCTTGAATTCATTATCTCAAAATCTGCCCATTCATCATTTGGTGATAAAATGGGGTGTGTATCAGAAGTGCCCTTAACTTGGGTAACTTCAACAATTGGTTCATTTCTCATCCTCTGAGCTGAATACTCCTCATCTATAGCTTCTCCGTTTGATTTATGCATTTCAAACATTCGTCCATTAGAACCGTTACTGTTATGAGGTATTGCAAGTGAATCTATTCCCTTTTCTCTCCATTTATCCATAGTACGCCATAAATCTTCAGGATTCAGAGAATCTATTCTTGAATATGGTCTAATAGGAGCCTTCGAAGACCTAAAAATTACATTTCTATGAAGGTTTTCATTATCTATGTCAGTTGAGGCGGTATACTCATATGCTATAAAAGTAGTAAATTTACCAGGATTATTGTGTTCTTCCGCTGCTCTTGCGACATCAGACCAAGCTGATTTATGCGTCTCATAATCGAATGCATCTACAGCTAAAGTGTTATTATTGGTTAAATAAGCTTTTAATAAGGAAAACCAACCCCCTAATTGTGCCCCAGCTCCGCTTCTTACTTGGTCTCTAAAAAAAGTTATTCTTTCCAGACCACTTTCAACTGTTAGATTTTCTTTTCTATTTAAATTGTGAAAAGGTTCGGCACCCGGATGTTTTCCTGCTTTTGAATTTGGATCAGCCCAACCATCCATCATTCCCATAAAAAAACCATGATCAGTTACTGCATAAAAATCTAATGGCTGTCTCAAAGTCATATCAAATCCTAATGGATGCTGAATTGTTCCTCCTTTAGCATATTTATAAGCATCGTCAGGAGAGTTAGTTGTTCCAAATATAAATGCATCGAAAGAATATTTTGTATGAACATGAGTATCTCCAAAGTAAACATTTCTGTCTTCACTATAATCTTTACTTTTAGTGTATTCTCTTGGTTCACCTAAACTATAATCTTTAACCTCTTGAGATGAGTCTGAACAACCAATCATAAAAAGTAAGAAAAACGATAATACTAATCTCATATATTCCCCTATCTTAAATAGTCTTTATAGCCTAGATATTGATATCCATGATGTCAATCTTGTGGCGGAGAGAGAGGGATTCGAACCCTCGATACGGTTGCCCGCATACTCCCTTAGCAGGGGAGCGCCTTCGACCACTCGGCCACCTCTCCATAATATTTATATAAAATGCCCATTTTACATATCAATGTAAAGTTATTAAAATAGGAGAGTTGAGGAAAAAAAATGAATGATAAAATAACTGCTGAGCAAGAAGAAATACTGTATTCATGTGGAACAGAAGTTCCGGGAACAAGCGAACTTTTAAATGAAAAAAGAATTGGCGTTTATGTAACCGCTGATAAAGGGCTACCTGTCTTTAGGTCTGAACATAAATTTGAATCCGGAACGGGTTGGCCAAGTTTTTATGATGTAAATCATGAAAATATAGAATTAAAAGAAGATCGATCACATGGCATGATTAGAACTGAAGTCATTTCTAAGGCAGGTGAACATTTAGGTCATGTTTTTAATGATGGACCACAGCCAACAGGATTGAGGTATTGTATCAATGGATTATCCTTAAAGTTTATTCCTGATGAAGGATTGTAACCTTAAGATAGCTATTCATAATTAGTTTTTATAATATAAAAGGAAATTAGAGGACAAAAAACTATTGAAAGCCCACTAATTCCAAATAAAAGAGCAATTTGTCTAAAGTAAAGCTCTTCAAAGCCGCTAAAAAGAATAATTGAAATAGCGCCAGAACCAAATATTAAAATAGGAATAAATAAAGGAAGAATAATTATTGGCATTATCAAACCATGCCGTTTAATTGATAAAGTTAAACTTGCTCCCATACAACCAATAAAACTTAAAGCAGGGGTTCCAATTAATAATGTAGTGATTATAGGTATTATTACATCATTACTAAGATTAATAAATATACCTAATATTGGTGTTAAAATAATAATAGGTAAACAATTTGTTAGCCAATGAGAAAAGCTTTTGATAAAGGAAAAATTATATAATGATAAACCTTCAACAAGATATAAGTCCAAAGTTCCGTCATTATAATCTTCATAATAAACATCTTCAAAGGACAAAAAACAAACCAAAATAATTGCAACCCAAATTAAGCCAGGTGCAATACTCGCCAAAATATCTCTTTCGCCACCAACTCCAATTGATATAAGAAAAAGAATTGAAGCATAGAATAACAAACAGAAAATGAAGTTAGCCCGAAAAGAAAAACTTTTTTTCAACTCTTTTAATAATATTAACTTAAACATTTTCATCGTAAATTATTCCAAATTAATAACTAAGTTTGGATCCCTAATTAAATCATTATGTGACGCAATAAGAACAATTCCACCTTTTGCGCAGTTATTATTTATCTCAAAAATAAGATTCTTTGATGCCTCATTATCCAAGAAAGAAAATGGCTCATCAAGCAGCCAAATTTTTTTATTTGAACAAATTAATCGAGAAAGGGCTAATTTTTGTTTTTGACCTTGCGATAAATACTTACACTGAGTATTTAATTCATTAGATAAAAATAATCTTTTTGATAATTCATTATTAAATTTTTGGTTATATAAATTTGACCAAAAAATTAAATCCTCTTTTACTGTGTAATCTTGTTTAATAGCTTGATTATGTCCAAGCAAAAATATATCAGCTTTATTGTTAATCTTAATTGAGCCAGAACTAATAGGTAAGATTCCAGCTATAGATCTTAGTAGAGTAGATTTACCTGATCCATTTGACCCCTGTATTGTACCCTTTTCACCACTATTTAATGTAAGATCAATGCCTTCAAATATTTTAACTCCTGAGCGTTCACAAGTTATATTTTTTAATTCGATTTCCACCTAATTATCTCTAAATCTAATATTAAAAAT
>Ga0208764_10000614_pt1 | contig 22983 bp, 18 predicted proteins | sample ETNtaG_18_FD_185762 | JGI IMG/M metagenome (GOLD analysis project Ga0208764, IMG submission 185762) | Marine microbial and viral communities from oxygen minimum zone, Eastern Pacific Ocean - ETNP201302SV91 (SPAdes) (version 2) | ecosystem: Environmental > Aquatic > Marine > Oceanic ... | reverse complement strand
ACATACTGAGTGCTGGCGGTGGACATTGTGGGCAAGCGATAGCTGCCGCCAGCGATAATCTCGGGTGGTCTCACAGCGTCTACGACATTCGCTCGGAATATGCTGCGGGCGACCTATATCCGAACGCCGTCGAGAACCATGATGGAAATGTCGACGACTTCGTAGCAAGCCTCGCAGATGAAGGTTTTCTGCGCTTCTCAGACATCCTTCTGCTCGGCCACGATTGGGCGGTCGATCAAGACCTGCTAATCGGTATGCTTCGAGCCCGTGGAGAAGAGTTACGGCCGCGTATCGGAGCGATTGGTTCGCGCTCGAAATGGAAGGCTTTCAGTCAAGCTCTAATCGATGCCGGAATCAGCCAAGCAGCAATCGATTCTGTTCGCTGTCCAATCGGCATCGACATCGGCGCAGAGAGTCCTGAAGAAATTGCAATCGCCGTCTGCGCCGAGATCATGGCACTAGAGAAAGGCACTCTCATGAACGACGAAAACTGAAAGGTGTCCGGATGGGCCGCAGAATCATGCGTCCAACCGCAATCGCGCTCGTACTGATGTTATCATCTGCGATGCTCAGCGGTTGCATTTGGGATGATGAAGTCACAACCAACGTACCCGAAGTCGAAGATGATGGTTTTCGAGCCTTCAGTGTAGTTGCCCCAATCGACACTGGAATCAACGTCTACCACGACCACTTTCGGACTAACGAAACACTCCCTGATTGGATGCTTGAACAATTTGGCGTGACAATGACTTGTGAATTGACCTTCGAGGGTACTTGGGAGGATCGTTATGAGGCTGATAGAGCGACTTGCTGGGATCTCATCAACGCTACCGATATCGTTTACTTTCCCGGCACCAGAATCATCGGCGCTACACCCGATGATGATACAGATATTCCAATCCTTGACGACCCTCAAGATGGTCACGGCACGGCGGTCACAGGAGCGGTCCTAAACGCCAATCCAGACGCTGTGATTTTCTTCGTGGAGGGTTTCTCCGATGCAGCGGTTCTAGCAGCAGCAAACCAGCCGCTTGTTGACATCATTACTACCAGTTTCGGGCCGATAGGATCGGTACCTGTCACCGGTATCGAACAAGCGACTAAGGTCGCAGTGGTCCATAACAAGAAAATTCACACTGGAGCCGCCGACAATTCGCCCTCACCCGCGGTGCAAGACGCTACAGCCGGTCCACCTTGGAGCATAGGCATCTCAGGATATGCTGAGGAGGATGACGATCAGAAAGAGACCATGAGCGGCTCCTATCCAGACGCTGCAGCGGATTGGACTCAAGTCCTTCCAAACCACGACGATATCGATGGATACCATCAGACCAGCGGCACCTCATTCGCAACACCGCGAACCGCTGGCCTGCTCTCCAAAGTTCTCCAACACCTGCGCGAGGAATTCGGCGATGACTCAAGCGGTGCCGACCCTATAGTGCGCAGTGGCCTCATCGTCAACGGAACAGATTACTCGGCCACCGAAACGGACATCCGCAACGCGCTCAATCTCTCAGGGTGGTATCCAAGCGCCAATACTTGGGACCCGACATCTGGAACAATGCCAATCTCACCCATCGCTCCCTGCACACAGGTTGGTTGGGGAGTCGTCAATGAGTCGAACGTCCTACCGATGATCAAACATCTGAATGGCACTGAACAGATGCCAAATCGACCCTCGGACGTAGTTCAATGCATGGCGGCTAACCAAGCGATGCGAGAAGCCTATTGGTCCTTCAGAGCCTGATATTCTTACAAAAATAAACCAAATAGGTAGATTCTTCGGTTTCTCTCGTCACTTCACAGCGACACTTTAAGCCCGGTCAATTGAATACTACCGCCACAATTTCGTGCCATGCGTAAGGTGGTGCTGAGGTGGCGGCTCTCGACCATCGAGGCTTCGAAAGATCTTTCTCGCCTCCTCAAAATCTTCGATCGCTTCGAAGTACTTGCCCACCTTGGGGTGTCTCCGATCGGCATCGTGCAATTGGCTGAGATCGAAGTCAAAGAAGGAAGAGATATTCACGAATTGAACGAACTCGATAGCTTTCAAGTGATGGAAATCCATGAAGAATCTGAAGATGGAATCCTCGCCAGCATCCTTTGCAGTCACAGTTTGGCGAAGTCAGCAATTGAACTCTCAAACCTGCATCTCCAGCCACCTTACGGCATTGATTCAAAGCGCGGTATGGAGATGCGAGTAACCGGTTTAACGGGGGCAATGCGACGATTTCTCGCACTCCTCAGAGTCATCTTGCCCCCGGACAAAGTCAGCGTCATTACGATGCGAGGAGAAGTGGTCAATGGATGGAGCCAAATACTGACGAATAGGCAACAAGAAGTCTTGTCATTTGCATCGGAACGAGGCTACTATGAGGATGGAAAGAATTTGACGATTAAGGAGCTCGCAGATGAGATGGGAATTTCCCGCTCGACTTTCGGCGGCCACCTGCATGAAGCAGAACGAGCAATAATGCGAAAGGCAGGTTCCGACCTTGAATGAGTCCGTAGGACTCAGACCGAAGCGTAATAGGACAACCATCAGTGGATTCGACGCATGGTGCAGCACCGGCTTCCAATGCTTCCCTCGACCGGGGAAGTTCCTTGGGCAGCCTTGGTGAATGGTGTTGAGAAGCAGTTGAACATAGAGGGGAATGCGATTCTGCTCGATGTTCTGCGTGACCAGGCAGGGAGTCTGGGCACGAAGCGAGGCTGCGATATGGGAACTTGTGGATGCTGCTCGGTACTGATTGATGGGCAGCCTCGACTCTCCTGTTTGACACTTGCAGCTGAGGCAGATGGCTGTGACATTACGACTGTTGAAGGGCTTGCTGACGGGCACCATCTACATCCAATTCAAGAGATGTTTACCGAGTGTGGAGGGTCGCAGTGCGGCTTCTGCACTCCGGGATTCTTGGTTGTTGCATCGGCGCTATTGGAAGATAATCCAAATCCTAGCGACGATGAAATCAAGTGTGCAATCGAAGGAAATCTTTGCCGCTGCACCGGTTACCAACAGATTGTAGATTCGGTGCGAGCGGCATCTGAAATTCTGACTTCAGGCAAGAATATCGAGGATTCAACCTCGCCAAAGAGCGATCCTCATCCTGGATTTGCTGGAGAGTGATTCGATGGCCGAATCAGAGGATAATCCATCCAGCGATAAGAATGAGGATGAGATGGTCGGCTACCGACAGCAGCCGGGAAAGTTGCCTTTCTCGAAACCTGGCTCTGGTGGTAAAAATCGGTTCTCGCAGCCGACTGATGCAGCGATGATTCCCGAGTCTCAAGGTGGTAAAAAGAGCCAGCCTTGGGGGTCACATCGCCACGATAAATTGGTCAGTGGCCAGATTATCGGTAAGCCAACTGCACTTGTGGACAGTCGTTGGAAGGTAACTGGGCAGGCTCACTATGGAGACGATGTTCGCTTGGCTGGCGAGCTGATTGGACGAATCATTCGCTCGCCGCACCATTATGCCCGAGTGCTAAGCATTGACTGCTCAAAAGCACTCGAATTGCCCGGCGTCGTAGCTATCGCTACTGGAGCCGATGCCGCCAATAAATTCGGAGTTCTGCCAGTCACCAAAGACGAGCATGCCATGGCAGTTGAGAAAGTCCGCCACGCTGGTGATCTCGTCGCTTGCGTGGCAGCCGAGGACGAAGCGACTGCACGCGAGGCCGAGCGTTTAATCGAAGTCGAATACGAAATCCTCGATTCAATTCACGATATGCGCCACGGCCTCGATGATTCAGAAAATCCTATCCACGACCGCGGAAAGTATCACATCGGGGAGGCCAATGTTCAGAAGCGAGTTTTCCAGGAGTTCGGCGATATCGATGGAATGGCTTCGAGTGCGGTCGCTAGTCACAAGCAAAATTGGTTGTTTGCGGGTGTGAATCATGCTGCGACTGAGCCTCATGCTGTGGTTGCTCACTGGGACCCATCGGGTCGATTGACGCTCTACACACCTCAACAAGTTCCTCACTATGTCCACAGAGCTTTGGCCGACGTACTCGAGATTCCTATGCATCAGATCAATGTGCACCGCACCTTTGTTGGTGGTGGGTTTGGAGGCAAGTCCGACCCATTTCCACATGAGATGTGTGCTGCTATTTTGGCGCGGAAATCTGGGCGTCCGGTGCGGATTTGCTTCGACCGCGAAGAAGTCTACTGGATTAATCGCGGTCGCCACCCCTCACGTATCGAAATGAATCTACACGCGGATTCAGATGGGAGAATTTGTGGAATTGAAACTGATGCTCTGATTGATGGTGGTGCGTTCGCCTCATTTGGTCACGTTACAACCTATTACAACGGGGTGCTACACACCGCTCCATACGAAATTGGAGCGTTCCATTACACAGGCGCTCGCGTTTGGACGAATAAACCGGCAAGCGGTGCAATGCGCGGTCATGGAGCTGTGAATTCGCGCTGCGCGGTTGAGACGGGTTTGGATGACCTATCCGAGCAACTAGCCGTCGATCCAATTACCCTGAGATTGGCCAACTTGTTACCACCACACTCGGCGACAATAACCGGCTTCCGCGTGACCAGTATCGGTATGCGCGAATGTCTTGAGCGAGTGAAAGAAGCCAGTGGCTGGGAAGAAAAATTCCGCAAGATGCCACTGGGCAAAGGAATCGGCATTGGCTGTGGATTCTTCATCTCCGGCTCAGGCCTGCCGATTCATTGGGATCCGAACAAGTTCCCACATGCGACGGTGCACCTGAAAATCGACATGGATGGTGGTGTCACCGTCCATACAGGCGCAGCGGAAATTGGCCAAGGCTCCGACACCGTCGTTGCCCAGTCCGTTGCCGAAGTCCTCGGACTTCCTCTCGACATGATTCGAATCAAATCTCGAGACTCCGACACATCACCCGTCGACCTCGGATCTTACTCATCGCGCGTCACTTTCATGAATGCAAACGCGGCGATTTCTGCAGCCATGCAAATACGCGATGATCTGCTAGATGCAACCGTAGAAATCACAGGGGCCGACCGTGCGAAATTAGTCATCGGAGATAGGCGAATCTTCGCCAAAAACGACCCCGCAGTTGGAATCTCATACCTTGAGGCGCTCCACAAAGCGCAGGAAGACCGAGGAGCACTCATCGCATCGGGCGCATACAGAACGCCACCGATGGGCCGAACCCACAAGGGTGCTGCCGCCGGCTTAGCGCCGGCTTACTCATTCTCAGCCTACGTTGCAGAGGTATCCGTAGACGTAGAAACCGGGCAAACAAAGGTGGAGAAAGTCTGGGCTGCCCACGATTGTGGAAAGGCTCTCAACCCGCTCGCAGTTAAGGGGCAAATCATCGGCTCCTGTCACATGGGAATGGGGCAAGTTCTCAGCGAGGAAATGCGTTACGGTCGCAGTGGCCATCTGATGAATCCCGACCTTCTCGATTACAAGATTCCTAGCGTCCACGAAATGCCAGAAGTCGTGCCGATTATTGTTGAGTCAAACGACCCCGAAGGGCCGTTTGGGGCGAAAGAAGCGGGCGAAGGCCCGCTTCTACCAATTCTGCCCGCTGTCTGTAATGCAGTGTATGATGCGGTGGGCGTGAGGACTGCTGAATTGCCAATCACGCCCGATCGCATGCACAGATTAATCGAAAGGAAATGCAAGGCCGATGGAGTCTCTGAGCCTCTCGAACTTGAAGCACCGCGGCTCGAGCACTCTGCTCTGCAGGATACTCTCGCCGCACGCGCTGCCGAGCATGCTGAACGAGACCTCACTCGCAGGCTCGATGATGACCGCCAGCCCTACCACAATGGAGCGCTCTTCGGCCTCGACCCAACAATCCCTCCAGACGAGATAGACGAGCGCTGGGCGGTCAATGTGATTCCATCTGAAGAATACCTCACGGAACCACGGTTGGCCGGAAGCGCTTGGAAGCACACTGAGCGCCGACATCGAGGTGATGCCTGATGCGCACACCACCATTCGAGTTGCACACTCCCAAGAACCTCGAAGAGGCTCTCACCACAGCAGGCGAGTTGGCCGACGCTGGCCAAGACTTCGACTGGATCGCCGGCGGCACTGACCTGCTGCCCAATTACAAGTGGCACATCAACGTCAAACCACACGTGATTTCTCTGGCCAAAGTCAGTGAACTCACTGAGCTCAATCCAAACCATATCGGCGCAATGGTCAGACTACATGACCTAGTCAAGTCAGAACACACACACCCAGTTCTCGCCAAAGCCGCCGACTCAATCGCCAGCGTACTCATCCGCCGCTCTGGAACCGTCGGTGGCAACATCTGCCTCGACACCCGATGCTATTGGTTCAACCAAACCGAGCAGTGGAGAGAATCGATTGACTGGTGCTACAAATGCGACTGCGGGACGGGGGCCGACTGCCGCGTCATACCAAACCAGAATACACTCTGCGTCGCCACCTACCAAGCCGACCTCGCACCAGTCCTGATGTGCCTAGATGCAACCATTCACCTCGCTTCACCAGAAGGCAAACGTTCGATGCCACTCAGCGAATTTTTCCAACTCGACGGGATAACCCGCAATGTGCTGAAACCCGGCGAGTTGGTCACTCACCTGAGCCTACCCGATGATTCCGGTGAGTGGCAAGGTGATTACCAGAAGTTGAGGCAGCGCGAGTCCTGGGATTTCCCAGAAGCAGGCGTGGCGGTGCTGTGGAAGCGAAATGGTGAATCAAAACCTACTGCTCTCAGAGTTGCAACGACAGGACTTGAATCGATTCCTGGATTTCATTCGGAAGAAGCCGAATCGGCCTTGGCTGAGTGGAATGGAAAGGAATCCGTCAATGCGATGGCCGAAGCGATTCGAAAAGCCGTCAAACCTGTTCAAAACACGTGGTACGCCCCTTCCTATAGGAGAAAGATGGTGAAGGTCCTAACGCGTAGGGCGTGTGCAGGGATGCTGAGGTCAGGCGAATGAAGTCGAGATTCATGGTTCTAAGCGTCATCGCCATGATGCTATTACCGGCGCTCCCAAGCGTTGTTGCTCAGCCGAACATTGGAAATTGGGAACTCGGTATTGATTATCCAAAAGAAGACGATTCGAATCCCTTTACCGTCAGTACTGGAGGGAATGCAATAATCAATTTCTGGGTTGCCAATGATGGACTTTTCAACATCAAAGTGACTTTCGAATACGAAGTTCCCTGGGATGCCCAATTCTCAGGACCAGAATCAGCGACTATAGGTCCAGGTGCAAATAGCTCGATTTCATTGATGATTGCTGGCATCGATGTCTTTTCGATCGATGCTATGACCAAGGATTCATTCACAATCACCGCTAACCTCGAAGAGCGTAATGGAATTCCTGCGGTGATTCCTGAGACTCAAGAGAAAACCGGCGACCTTGAGATTCCTGAGATTTTCCAACTTAACGTGGATATCGCTGACGCAGTGGGGCCAATCAATGCAGGAACCGATACGGTTCTGAGAGTCACTGTTACCAACAAAGGCAATGCCCGTGACAAGATTCGAGAGATTGAAATCAGCGATGACTGCCCTCTGCTGACCACGAACGAAGGACTCGATGTTCTTCTTTCCCGAAACATCGAGAAGGGTGCTTCGACTACGGCTGACCTTGAGGTGATGGTTTCAGAAAGCCATCCGAAGCGGAATTGTCGTATCGAGGTTACAATTGCTTCAGAAGGAGCGGATGGTGCACAACTCTCGACAGACTTCACTAGAGTCAATGTCGAACCACCTCCGACCCAGAATAATGATCCTGATGAACCAGGAGACTCGGATGACCCTGTCGAAGTGGTCACTTCGAACCTTCCTGCCCCTGGACTAAGCGTCATTTTGAGCATCCTAATCGGCGCGTTAATCGCACGCACCTCACGACGCTTCTGAAATGGCTAAGTGAACCGGCATCCGAGGTATGTTTTCACCGCACTGGGGTGGTGCAGAATAAGCATCGAGACCCTCTGTTTTCTCATTCTAAAGGTGCCCTGTAATCAACAACATATATCTGTGAAATGAGGTTGGCGTCGAAGCGTAGGGTACCCAGCGTACGCTAATGTTGTGAAGAAGGGAATTACAATGGCTGGTGAAAAATCCGAGGATGCCAATTTCACCAACATCGTAGTAGGCTCTCTAGCGACTACTCTCGTCCTCCTTCTAATTCTCCCAATGATCTTCGTAGCTGGCAAGGCTACGTACTATTCAGCGTATACAGACGATGGAAGTGGAGAAGTGGGCGCTCTAGCTCAAGTCACCGATATGCGCGAATCGATGGCAGACGATGAGGGCTACTTCATCGCCAACACAATGTCGACTCCTATGCTAGTCAATGACTGGAAAGATCCGCACCGAACAGCTCTGATGATCATCGGTCCTGAGAAGCCAATCGCTGAGACCGAAGCCGACGCGATTTACGACTTCGTGACTGAGAAGGGAGGAAAGGTGATCGTCGCAGCAGACGGGACCAATGCTAACCGCCTAGCCGAGAAATTTGGCGTGACATTCTTCGACGCTCCTCTAAACGATGAAAATCAGTTCTGGCTCGAATACGAGAACGGAGAGGCGATTCGTGGGTCGTGGCTGAACGTCTGGGGTCTTGCAGCCATTTCAGAAGATGTCAACGAAATGCCTCCAGCATACCTCAGGCAGGGATGCGTAGATACAGACGTGCTTGATGAGAACCGGCGCAATTGCCGTCTACCAGTGATGTTCCGCTCTCCTACTGGAATGAAGTATGAACCGCTCCCGATGGACACCACCCATCCAAATCACCGTGATGTCAGTATTCTCGCTACTGCCTCTTCATCCGCCTTCATCGATGTGCAGGACAATGGACGAGCAGATGACCCAAAGAATCCCGCTCCAGGTGACCTCTCACTCATCATCCGTATCGATTACCCTAACATCACCGCATTCGACCAAGTCACCTCAGGTTCTGGAGGATTAGTTGGAGGTAATACGCGTGAGCTAGCGGTGACTGGAAGTATCGTATTCGTCTCCGATGAGGAAGCATTCTCAAACCGATTATGGAGCCTTGATGTCGCTCTAGAACACCAAATGAGTTCATCGTGTGAACAGCACACAGATCACTGCTGGCTCGATGTCACTCGCGAGTCATACTGGGAAGGGAATGAGAATTACTTCTCACTCTTGATCGACGACATGATGGAGCATGATAACAAGAAACTCGCCAAGTCCATCAGGGATGACAAGGGGCAGTTCCAAGTCGTCTTTGATGAGAGCCGACACGTGACCGGAATCATCTCCGCTCCATTCGTCGAGGCCATGGGAACAGTTGTGCTTCTGACTTCGAATACCTTCCTCAAGTGGCTGGTAGTCCTCAATGTAGGTCTCTTACTTCTCGTAGCTATGATGGTGGTTCCAGAGAAGGAAAACTGGAGGCATGTATTCGATCTCACGCGTTTCAAGGAGCGCCCTCAGAAATTGGACCCAAGCACCTATCGAAAACGCGTGCAACAAGCACTATTCACTAAGGTCAGAGTACATTACGACCTAACTAGAGACCAGATGGCTATCAAACCGCCAGCTGAAATTCAGACGATGATTGGAGATCCCCGACTCGTCGAACTGGCATATAGTCAGAGCAGAAAATACACTCCCCAAGAATTGCGACAGCTGATGGTTGCGATTCGACGTTGGGGTAAGAACTGAAGAAAAAAACAATGGAGAGAGAAAAATGACTGAAGAAAAAGCAGCGACTAAGAAGAAGGCCGCAGGCGGTACAAAGAAGGTGAGTGATAAGCTCGCTGCCGTCGGTGCGATCGGACAAGCAATCGGTACCGAGGTGCAGAAGGTGATCATTGGAAAGAGCCACGTTATCGACAATGTGATGATCAACATCCTATCCAACGGTAACCTCCTGTTCGAAGATTACCCTGGCCTTGCAAAGACCCTAATGACGAATACGTTCGCCGATGCTCTCGGCTGCGACTTCAAGCGTGTACAATTCACGCCTGACTTGTTGCCAGCGGACATCACTGGAACGAATATCTACGATGCGAAGAAGGGAGAATTCTCCTTCAAGCCTGGACCGATATTCTGCAACCTGCTCCTGTCTGACGAGATTAACCGTGCGCCACCGAAGACGCAAGCGGCTCTACTCGAAGCCATGCAGGAGTACCAAGTGACCATCGGAACCGTCACCCACAAACTCCCAGCACCGTTCCTTACAATGGCGACACAGAACCCTGTCGAACAGGAAGGTACCTACCCACTACCAGAAGCACAACTTGACCGATTCATGTTCAAGATGAGCGTTGGTTACCCAGACCGTGCGGATGAGGACGAGATCCTCGCTCGACGTATCGCCCGAAAGAAGGACGCAGTAGAAGTCGAGGTCATCACTGACCCAGCCCGTGTGGTAGCAATGCAGCAAGCCATCGAGGATGTTTACGTCGACCCCGCTGTACGCATGTACATGGTCGAGATTGTCTCGAGAACCCGTGAAGACCCACGTGTCCTCGTAGGTTCCTCGCCACGTGGTTCACAGGCTCTACTGAAGACGAGTCGATCCGCAGCAGCAATGCGCGGACGAGACTTCGTCACACCGGACGATGTGAAGTCGATTGCAACCCTCGCGGTAGCTCACCGATTGATCCTCAAGCCCGAGCACCAAATCAAGGGACTCGAGACTGACGAAGTCATCTCGGACATCCTGCGCCAGGTGCCAGTGCCAACGGTGTGAGACTGAAGGACTGACTGAACATAAGGAGGTGAGAGCCGATGGCATGGAGCAGGAAATCAGCCATGTTCGCAGCGCTGGCGATAGCGTTGTACCTGCTCGGGCTGGTGCTGAGAAATCAGCAACTGGTCACCGTTGCCGTAGTTCTACTCTCTTTCCTGACCTATGCGGCCTTCCGCACTACTCACGCCGATGTCGCTTCTAGCGGCAGGCGTCTAGAAGATGCGGAAGCAGATGCAGGCATCCAGTTGCAATCGATTGTCGCCATGCGAAAACTCTCATCAGCGAGAGTCTTTGAAGACGGCGAAATCGACGTTGTTCTCAGAATCCAGAACCGATCAAATCTCTCCAAGGTTCTGGAAGTGAGAGATAGGGTGCCAGAAGTCATGCGAATCAAGAAGGGTGCAAATTACGTCTTGATGGAACTCGGAGGTCGTAAAGAGACCGAGATTTCCTACACTATCGAGGCCCCTCTCCGTGGATTCTACACGATTGGACCTGTCTGCGTACGCGTACAGGATGCATTCGGCCTATTCCACAACGAGCGTGAGATTCACCTGTACGATGATTTCCTCGTCTTCCCAAAGATGGAGGATATCAAGGACGCACTCATCAAGAGTCGCGTTCCAAAGATCTTCACCGGTGCAGTCAACATTCGCAATCCAGGTGAAGGAACGAATTTCTACAACCTGCGCGAGTACATCCCAGGAGACCCGATGAAGAAGGTCAACTGGAAGGCATGGGCTCGCTCTGGAAAAATGATGGTCAACGAATTCGAGCGCGATGCCGTCTCCGATATCATTCTGATTATCGACAGTCGGTCGGTCAGCGAGACCGGACCCGTGAGTAGAAACTCACTGGTTTACAGCACGAGAGCGGCTGCCAGTTTAGCTCAGTATTTCCTCTCTCGAAGAGACTCTGTTGGCCTCGTGACTTATGGTGACGAAATCGTCTCCATCGACCGCGATACAGGCAAGAAGCAACTCTACGTGATTCTAACCAAGCTCGCAGGTGCGATGGCGAAAGGAAACACTCCACTCAAGGTTGTCACTAATAGAATTCTGCCGCATATCAACCGAGGCAGCCCGATCATCATTCTGAGCCCTCTCGAAGACGACCCCACCATCATGGATGCGGTACGAGACCTGCGGGCTCGAAACTTTGACGTGACAATTCTCTCACCATCGAGTCTCGAATTCGAATTCGATGCTCGCAGACTCGATCGGACCGGATACGAGGTGCTCAAGACCGAGCGAGATATTCTAATCAGTGAACTACGAGGCCTTGGTGCAAATGTGATGGATTGGGAGCCTGACATGATGTTAGTTACCGCTCTTGCAGGAGCACGTGGATTCTGAGGAGGTGTGAGATATGGCAGACGAGATCAAGACGGAAGGAGCCAGCGACACTTCGCATCTTTACGAGAGTAAGGTCATCCGCTCATCGGCTCCAAGTCGAAAGAAAGCGGCTGGACGTCTGAAGTCCAGCACCGAGATTCCTCGTGATGCGATTCCAGAGATACATGTTCCATCTTGGATTGAATCATTCTTTGGAGGACCAATTGTCGCAACGACGAAGTTCCTACCTGCAAATAACACAGTCTCGATGCTTCAGATGTCTTCAGCTGTGGTACTCTTCGCCCTATCTCTCCTCACTCTTGCTTTCACCCCAGTATCAGGTACAGCTTGGTTCGCTATCGCCAATTTGATTGGAATCCCAATCATTGGCGGAATCATACACATACTCATCATGGTAGTAGGCGCGATAGGTGGATTCTACGGAATTTTCCAGCGTGATCAAAGAGCATTGTTGGTGTCCTATGTCGCCATGCTCGTTGTCACTCTGCGCTTCGCAGGAAGCAAAGTCGAATTCGGATTCAGCTTCCTACCTGAAGGCGAAATTTTACAGAAGATTCTGCTAATTGCATACGCGGTCTTCTTGGTGATGTACTTCGAATTGACAAGCGGTATCATTCGCTTTTCTATGCTAGACACCTCGATTCGCACCGGTGAGGTCTATGTTATGGGTGAAGGGAAAATCATTCGTCAATATCACCAAGCACTGGCAATTACTCCAATAGTCGCGGCTTTGGTAGCTCTGCTCACCCTTCTCATCAACCTCATCGTTCCTGGAATTGTTGGTATCTTCGATAGTGTGCAGGCAGCTAGATTGAGTGAATCTGTTGAACTGACCAGTGTCTACGGTGTCGCGATGGGTACCGCATTTGTGTTTACAATAGTCGCCGCGGCCTTCGCGATTAATCTGCCTCTGCGGATTCAGCAAATGCAAGAAAGTCGCAACAACTAGGCGAATCGATTACTCGGACTGCTCTACTCCGAGGTAGCCACCAATCATCCCGAGGTCGGCAAGGACGAGCCTTGCGATGGACTCGACTACAGGCACTGCTCGAGGACCAAGCACTGGGTCATGGCGCCCTGGGACCTTCAGGGGTCTCTGATCGCCGCTAGGAAGGTGAAGTGTGGATTGCTCGCGAGCAATACTACTGGGTGGCTTGAAATGGACTATGATACGCATTGGAGCGCCTGTTGAACGGCCGCCCAGAGCACCATCTGCGCTGGCATCTTCCGCTCCACTCAAAACGGGTTGATCTCCGTTAAGATGCCAAGCATCATTGTGTTCAGAGCCGCGCATCCTAGATGCTTCTGTCCCGCGCGAGAATTCAACAGCGCGCGCACCTGGAATCGCCATCATGCCTCGTGCGAGTGCAGGCTCAAGACCATCGAACCATGGCTCGCCTAGCCCAAGCGGCAAACCTTCGATTATACATTCGACGCTTGAGCCAATTGAATCTTGATCTAGCCTAATTTCCTCGATGAGTGAAGAAAACTTCTCACTTGTATCCTCATCTCGGCAGTTGAGTCGAGCCATCGTCGAATCTTCGGGTAATGCAGAATCGCGGTCCAATCCGAATAGTGGAGCTGCAACAAGATCTCCGACACTATGCAGATGAGCCTCGACTCTCCAGCCAGCCTCGCTCAGCAAACCGCGTAGTTGGCTGGCAGCAGAAACCAAACCATAGGTCAGGCGAGCCGACTGTGAACCGCCACCACGAAGATCGGAGGCACCGCCTGAACGAATCTGTTCAGTCATATCCGCATGTCCGGGGCGTGGTTGTTCAGGGAGGAAGTTGTAGTCCTTTGAACGGGCATCGGAATTCCACGTCAGAAGCAGAATTGGCCAACCGGTCGCTTTGCCATCGTGAACTCCTGAAATAATCTCACATTCATCGCTCTCCGCACGAGCACTCAATCCCTTTCGGCCCGGCTTACGCCTCTCAATATCATCTCTCAATACGTCGATATCAATCTCAGTACCAGCAGGAATACCCTCAACGAGAGCCCCCACACCTCGACCGTGGCTTTCGCCGAAAAGTGTCACACGAACCGAGTCGCCGAGTCGCATTCCCATGGTTAAGTCACTACCTCGAACTTTTGATCGATTGACATTCGAGTTCGAATCCAATTCAACTCTCTTATGTCAAGGAATTGTGATAATTTGTCGGCCTGATTAGCATCAGCCAAAACGACGATTGCAGGCCCAGAACCCGTGATTGCAGCCGGACAATTGGTCTCAATCTCGATATCTTCACACAAACGAGTTGCCTCGTCGTCTCCCAACACCTCAGCCACCAGTTGACCATTGAGTCGGAACGCCTCAAGTGACCTATCTGTGCGGAGCATCCTAACGACATCTTCGAAGTGGCCCCGACGGTTGTGGAATTCAGCAATATTGACCTCAGCCTTGGGCTGATTACGGATTACGATAAAGACCTCTTTCATAGGAACAATGACAGATTCTGAGAGCGGTTCTACGATATCAGTCGCAGCGACCAACCAAGGAATTGACCTATCCGAGGAGACGGTTATGTCATCGATTGCTTCGGTGATGCTTACTCCAGCAGCAAGTTGGACTGATGAGAGAAGATTGTTGCACATCGCCGCACTCATATCTGTTTGAGTCGCATCACAAAGAGCCCTTTGGGCTGCGACCAAGAGAGCTGTACTGGACTTCAGTCCCATCCCTATGGGGATCTCTGACTTGACTACCCAACCTAGCTTTCCTTGAGGAAGTGAGAGGTTACGGCTACTCCATCCCTCGAGTAGAAGATCCAAGAGTCTTGATTCATCTTCTGGAATCGGTGTAGGAACATCAGTCAACATGACTGTCGTTCCCAAGTCAATTGGCACTGCGCAACCAGTGCCACAGCCAGCTGCGTGGAGGAAACTGATGCCGGCGCAGCCATGGCCGATACCGTGGACCTTCATCGCTCGTTCATCTCCCCTGCGACCTTGCGTCCGACATGTCGCATGCCGGTCGATGTGCGAACCATAATCCGGTCACCAGCCTGTAATGAGGTGACGCTTAATGTGCCGTTTTCATCAATGAATCGAACAGTTTCTGCCTGTTGAGCAAGGACTTGTCCCGATCTCTCATCGATTTCAAAGCGAACGAGAAGAAATGGGCGACGCTCAATTTTGAGACGCCCGATTGAAGCGGAGCGGATAGCTCCGCTGGAATCTGTGATGGCGACCGCGTCACCCGCTTCGAGTTCACTGAGATAACGAGTTGAGCCGTCCGCCATCAGGCAGTAAGCATGGACGGCTCCAGCATTGATGCGGAATGGACGAGAGGGAACAAATTCGGAAGGAACCGTCTCGCCATGAATCAGAACGAGGGCATTGGCTGAGGAACCGATGAGCATGCCCTCACCGAGGGCGAGCCGCTCAGTAAGATCGACACAGACACGCTCGCCAACTCCGCCAGACTCGATAGAAGTCACATCGGCAAGTAGCAATTCGACGGCCGCATTAGGTTCCTCAGAATCTTGCGAATTACGCTCTCCTAAGACGGATTTAGCGGCAGTCCACAATTCCTCATCTGCAGGTAGAAGCAGCGCATCTACTCCATGTTGCAAAGCGAAGGCAGCTCCATTCAGATCAACAGCCTTCGATATCGCAGCGGCCACACGAGTTCCACTTCCAGCTGCTGCCGCAACGATGTTCTCCAGTGGGATCATCGTCCAATCCGAACATCGAACTAGAATCCAATCGATCATCCCGACTAGAGAAAGAGCCTCATCTTGACCACGATGGTCATCCAAGTGAACAACAGCGACGTCAGCAGCCTCGCCAATCCAAATACGATCAGCATGACCAGTAAGACTCGAGGAATCCTCACCCTCAAGCCATAATTCCACGCAAATCACCCCAATAGAGCAGCCGCTTCGGCCGCGCTCAAACCATCGTGAACCACTGCACGTAGCGCCCGAACGCGAGCGGCTGGATTATCCGATGAGAATACCTGACGGCCCATACAAACTCCGCCGCCGCCGGCAGAAATCGCCTGCTCAACCACGCTCAGAACATCGGCGAACGAGCCACCTTCGGGCCCACCCGCCATTAGCACAGGAATCGGTACTGTAGCACAGACCTTTGCGAAAGAGTCGGCATCGCCCGTCCAAGGCACTTTGACAACGTCACAACCGAGTTCCCAAGCCACTCGTGCAGCATGCGCAACCCCTCCAGTCACATCGTCATCGGCAACCACAAGATTCGCACCACGAGGGTAAATCATACCCAAAACAGGCATCCCGAGAGCGATCGCCTCGCCGGTCAATTCGCCCATTTCGGCGAGCATTTCTGGTTCGGCTTCATCGCCAAGATTCACCTGAGCCGAACATCCACTAGCACCGCGAAATAAGCACTCATCAGCGGTGGCCACACGAACCTTCTCTCCAGCGCGTGCACCGCCATGAACCGTAGAAACTGAGACATGACAGATGAAGCCATTCCAGCCTGTTCTCTCAAAGTGATGGCTGAGCGTACCCTTCTGCAAAACCAGCGCATCCGCACCGCCTTCGATGCAGGCATCGACGACCTCGTCCATCCTTTCAAGTCCCTTTTCTGGGTATGAGGAAATGCCGTGGTCCATTGGAATCCACACTCCTCGACCGTTAGGGAGCAGGCGGGCGAGCCTCTCGAACTGCGTCTCTGCCATGGGAATCCGCCTGCGCTCTCTCACTTGAAAGGATGCGTTTCGTAAAACTGCAATAATTACCCGCTCCCATAGGGAGCGGGGGCAAATATATCTCAATAATTAGCCATTGAATTAACTAATTGCCCCAGCAGCAATTAGGAATATCAATAGTCCAATTGTCATTACAAATGCCACCCCATGGAATATCACTTCAATGAAAATTTTCAGACTATTTTCCTCAATTTTGTCGTATGGGAATAATTTGTAGATAGCATCGCTTCCACCCTTGATTCCAAAAAATACCCTAGCGAATCTTGCCCGTCGAACTATTTCGAAGCAGACCATTACTGCAATCATGACGAAGATTGTGCCAATCACCATTCCAGAATAGTATCCCAAGCCAATAGCACCCAAGATAGCTATCGGAAGGAAGGTCAAGTGCATGTGAACGATGTAGGTTGGATATACAGCCTCATTGAGGTAAGATAGCCATTTGTTCGGTTTATTCAACAACTTGGAAGACCAACTGAAAATCAGTAAACACCAGAACCAGGCGTGAAAGGATTGCAAAAATGAGGCAATTGTTGCAGTGCTCGAGAAGGCTGCATAACCACGATCAACCCAACCCCCTTCCATTACCAAAGGAATCTCACTACTTTCATTCATGATGAACCAAATTATTGCCAATATTGGAGTGATAATGGTAACCGGGATGCGTACAGAATCCAAGGCTGGGAAGTATTCTTCCCTAGCAGAAATCAACAAGAATCCGAATAAGAAGTAAATCATGTATCGAGGAAATTCCCACCACATGCCTACTTCACCAAAATGCCATGGTTTGAACAAGATTCCATTCAAGGCTAGAATAAGAGGCGGTAGAAGCAAAATTCCGAGGCCCCACTTAGCCCGTAAAATCGAACGAACAAGACGCAAGATTAAGCCATCTGGATTGTTTCTCACATGGGTGAATAATGGAGTCAATAGAACGGAGTAAATCAGTAGATTATAGATGAACCAAAGGTGCCCATAAGGCATATCCTCTGCACCTGGAAATATTGTGAACAACAGTATAGTTTTCTCTCCGAATTCAAAAATACCGAACCAGAGAATGTAGACCCCGAAGAGAAGAGGGAGACCCAATCTTGTGCCTCTTTCTCGGATATATTGTTGCCAAGAGCGTCTCCGGAAAGCGAATGCTGTACCCATACCTGAAATCACGAATAGGGCGGCTAATCTCCATTGGTGCATGACTGAAATTACAACGAATAATGGTAGATTGAATAATTCCATTGAACTATTCTCGCCGTCAAGTTGGCCCAAAGAGAATACAGCATAATGGAACCAAATGAGCAGAGCAAATAGTATCACTCTGAGCCAATCTATGTCATGACGACGGATTGGTTTACTGAGATTTTGAGACTCTTGCATTAGGAATCCTCTAGAAAATTAGAATTTGAAGTCAATGATTAGCGGCGCGTGATCCGAGCAATCTAAGCCCGCTTGCCGATTTACCTCTGCAGATTCAAAGGCGGTAAATGCAGCATCGTTGGCTAGGACGTAATCGATGCGCCAACCTCTGTCGAGTGCCCTCGCTTGACCTCGATTTGACCACCAAGTGTAGGGGCCCTTGCGCTCGCCGAAGTGAATTCGATGCAAATCGTGCCAGCCGCTTGCGAGGAAGCGGCTGAACCATTCTCGCTCATGAGCTAGGAAGCCCGATGTCATCCGATTCCCACTAGGATTCCAAATGTCGTCCTCAGTGTGTGCAATGTTGAGGTCTCCGACGAGGACGACTGGTTCGGGCGATGAGAGGTACTGTTTCGCCCAGACAAGTAAATCCTCCAACCACTGATCTTTGTAGGCCTGTCTTGCTGGCCCAGAACCGCCATTGGGCAGGTAGATGTTGATGCAAGTAAGAGAACCACACTTGGTGACCAGTACCCTTCCCTCAGAATCATCAGGGTCTAGTTTTGTGTCTATTCCACGAGTGATTACTTCCATCCCTATACGTGAAAATGAGGCGACTCCTGAATAGCCCTTTTTCTCAGCTGGATGCCATACAACTTCGTGACCTGTGGGTAATTCCCAATCCTTGGGTAATTGCTCAGGAAGTGCTCTAACTTCTTGCAGAAGCCAAATATCTGCATCGATCTCCTCAATCCAATCATCCAATCCCTTTCGGATTGCTGCTCGTATACCATTTAGATTCCAAGACACTACTCTCATCAAATCACCAGTAATCAATTAGAGAAATCTTTGACCTTTTCAACAAGGTCCATTCTGTAAACTCTCCACATGCCAAGCGGGGTCAATGCAACTGAAATAAACAACACAAGCCCTACCAAATAAGACGAAATTAATGGGTCTGCATTCACCTTGAAATAAAATGACCATTGAACTAATTGGCTAATCATCCACTGAGTCCCCAATATCGAAAATATAGCCCCAAGAACTCCTCCTATCAAACCGATAGCGAAGTGCTCTCCTAACATCATTGAGCCTATTCGTTTGATAGGAGCGCCTAGAACTCTTAGAGTTGCTAATTCCAAATCTCTCTCAGCTAAATTAATGAGCAAGGTGTTGAACAAAACAACGATTGCAATTACAATCCCTAGAAACTGAATAGCAATGAAGAAGGCTTGCTGTTGTTCCATCAGAGATTCCATTGCATCGATTGTTTCTTGTTTGTCGATTATACCTATTGACATATCTCCTAAATCGGTAGTTTGGCCAAACCCATCTGGATAAGAAAGTAAGACCGAGGTTGCTTCTAAATCGACCTCTACTGCCAAATCAGCCCGATGGAAGTAAACTGTTCGAGCGATTTCTCCCTCTGTTATTCCTACAATTTTGAAGTCTACTGCTTGAGAACCAAATCGTATTGTCTGAACCTCACCAACACCCCAACCAAGGAAGTGTTGTATCCCTTCGTCAACAAGAACTTCCGGAGGGTCAGCCCCCTCACCTGGAAGGCTTCCTTCAACCAAATTGAGTGTCTGCATAGCCTCATTGCCAGAGGTTGAGAATACGTCTAAGCCCATTGCTACCAATTGTCGAGAGTCACCATCAGGGCTAGCTGGCATTGTAAGTAGTAATTCATAATCGAGTGCGTTCTCATCCGCCCATTGTATAATCTCATCTTCCATTCCGGGGAAGACGATGGCTTGTTGGTCCCAATTCGAATTTTCACCCGCGTTACCTAGGAATAGGTCTTCCATAGAATCCATCATGAAGAGCATGGAACCTAAAATCAACATCGAAAGACCCACTGCGAAGAAAGTGAATGCCAATCGAATCGGTTTTCGAGTGCTAGAACGTATAGTCAATCCAATAGTCGTAGGAAGGCGAGATGTGAATTTCTGCATAGTCTTTGAAGAAAGTTTGACCTCATGTTGACCTCGAAGAACTTTCAGAGGATCTAGATTCGCGGCCTGCCAAGCAGGCCTGATTCCAGAGAACATTACCAATAACATGGTAATCGCAGATATTTCTAGTATCGATGAATTAACCGTTGAGCCACCTATCGCTGGAATTCCAAAAACCGTTTCGTATACAGATTCCATCGCCGGTGCTCCGAGGAATATTCCGCCAAGGATTCCCAGAATTGTTCCATATAGACCGATTACAGCGGGAGCAAGAATGTAGGAAGGCATAATCGCTGAGCGGGGAATTCCTAGAGTGCGAAGTATTGCAATCTCTCTGGCTTGAGACTGTATTAGTCGCTGCAAACTCAGGAAAATTGTAATCCCTGCTACAATAACCAACATTCCAGTAATTACAGGATAAGTCTTCATCGCACCCTCTGCATCGGCTCTCAAAAACTCTACAGATTCCACTCCCGAACGGTCGTAAACAATCGTCGAGGCGTCAATATCGGTAACAGTAATTAACATCGAATCGATGATCCCAGCCAATTCTTCACCTTCATTATCATCAGTAGATTGAAGGTCATAATCGGGACTACCTAAGATGTCAATCAGAAGCATGTTTGAGGTGCCTGAAGAAACATTAGCCAGTGATTCAAGACCCTCAGAGGTTAGGTAACCAGTGGCGAATTTACCAGATTCCGCTGGCACAATTGAACCAGGTGCTGCGAAGTATAGATGCATCGGATGATAGCCAAATCCGACGATTGTGAAATTCATTTTTCCTTGACCTGCTCCAATACTGATTGTATCACCTAATTCGACTCCCAATCCATCAACAGCGTGAGCGTCTAGTACAATCTCATTTGATTCAACAGCAAGACGGCCATTACAACAAGAATCTTCAGGCATCCAAACACGGTCTACGTATCCTTCATCGATACCGTGCCAAACTGCTGTAACTAATCTCTGAGATCCGTCCTCTTCCGTATCGAATAGTAATCCATCGAGAATTAAACGAGGTTCACATTCAACCATTGGTAAATCTGCATCAGACCATTGTAGCGATATTTCTTCACACAGGGTATCTGACTCTGAAGATTCCCAAACTCCTCTGGGGTTCTCAACCCAAACATCTGCTAGATTGACACCCTCTTCTGAATCTTCGTAAATATCGGAATACATGTTTGTAGTCATATGTGCATAATGCCCGAAGGCAATTCCGGACATTACTCCGACCATGATAATCAAAACTACAGCGACTAGCCGCAGTTTACTACGCCATAGGCTTCGGAAAAGCCTCCTTGTGAGTAACGTCTTCAACAAATCACCTCAAGCATCTTGGTCAGTGATTACAATCCCGCTATCCAATCTGATCACTCTAGTTGCATATCTTATCAGAGACTCATCATGAGTGACAAAAACCGTGGTTATTCCTTCAGCTTCACATGCCTTGACAAGGACCTCCATAACCATCGAAGAAGTCTTTGTGTCAAGATTTCCAGTCAATTCATCTCCAAGTAATAATTTTGGTTTCTTAGCTAAACTTCTTGCAATCGCAACTCGCTGTTGCTGACCTCCGCTAATCTCCGTAGGGAAGCGATCGACTTCTGCCTCTAGGCCAACCAAGGCGAGTAACTCACGAGCTCTCATCTCATCTCTTCCACCAGCCAACTCCTGAATCAATAGGATATTTTCTAGCACTGTTAAGTCTTGTAAAAGATTGAAAAATTGGAATACATAGCCGATATTTTCTCGTCGAAATGTAGTCATTTCTTCGGGAGCATTTCGAGGCACTTCTTTACCTTCGAAAGAGTATTTACCTGCAGTAGGGCTATCTAATGCAGCTATACAATTTAGCAGAGTGGTCTTACCAGAACCTGAGGGGCCTAGGAGAATAATTCGTTCTCCTTCCTTAACCTCTAAATCTACTCCATCAAGAGCCTTGACAGTCCCAGAGACCATCTCGTAATATCGCTTCATATCATTGATTGTAAGCAAGGTGACCACCATCTGAACCACTACGTGGTTCAATCGCTGGCGGCCTCACCTAATCAATCTGCGGCACCTGCAAAGAAAGCCATCGAGCTGCGGAACAATTCCTCACGACGCTTCCGCTTATTCTTCCTCACATGCATTATCGTGAAGGCAACAGCGAGTAATATCACGAATGGAATGAACGCCTCTGCATGATACCTCTCCATGAATTCGATAATACCACGTGCAGTATATGCCCAAGTCAACGAAGCCGCGGTTCCGCCGAATAGGCAAGCTGCCAGAACACGTTGGAAGCGCATCCGTGCGACCAAACCTAGCATCGCACCGACCAGTACGCCGCTTGCCATGAATGGAATCCAAACGAAAACAATCAGAAACCAAAAGCCATATTTTTCGATCCGCGTCTGATTTTTGTGAGCTACATATTCGACGCTCGACAATATATCGCCCATGAATGGATTCTGCAGTAAAGCACCTGTGATACCACCTTGTTTGGCGACCAGCGCCTCACCGACCAATTCCTCTTCATCACTTTCGGGCAATATTCCCTTAAATCTTGAACGGACAATTCCATCTCCCAAATCAGGCTGCTCAACTCTACCAGCCATCGCTTGATCGGAAAGTGTTGCCTTCTCATTTCTAGCACTAACAACTAGCACTCTACCTCCAAGATGAGGTTCGAGAGCGATTTTTAGATGAGCATGTAAATCATTCTGAAGATCGGTAAATGTTGGCTTGAAAAAGAAATATGAGAATCGTATTACTGGTTGGTATATTACACGCACAAATACAGCATCTTCATCCGCGAGGACAGCCGTCCCATAATCGACCAAATCGTGCTTTTTGAACCAACGATTGAGGCTTGTCTGAGCGGCTGCCTCAAGCCATCCATAGGCACTCATTTCTGCGAAGAAAGCAGAGTAATCCTCCATTGGATTAATTGGAGAATTCACCGGA
>Ga0208764_10000612_pt1 | contig 22999 bp, 18 predicted proteins | sample ETNtaG_18_FD_185762 | JGI IMG/M metagenome (GOLD analysis project Ga0208764, IMG submission 185762) | Marine microbial and viral communities from oxygen minimum zone, Eastern Pacific Ocean - ETNP201302SV91 (SPAdes) (version 2) | ecosystem: Environmental > Aquatic > Marine > Oceanic ... | reverse complement strand
GCATCATTTCAGCATCGGGCGGTAATTCTACAATTTCAGCAGCTTGTTGTATAGTTGAAACGCCTAAGCTAACAACTTTCACCTCATCTCTATTTTTGCATTCAAATAATGCATCCAAGGCTGATGATTCGGGGATGCATCCCAATGCAGGTAGGCTTGAAGTCGGGTATACAATGGGCATCCCTTTCAGAACTCTCTCTATGATTGAGTTAGGGATACTGGATTCATTAGCCACAATACGACGAGGAGTCCCTCGTTCTTGAGATTGACCTATGTTTATGCTAACCAAACATGAATGTGATGGTTGGCGATTTTTTCAGCAAGTTCTCTATTATCCGATTTGACGAGTAGTTTCCCACTAGGATACAATGTCACATCCGCTTTTCCAGAAAAAGTACAGCACAATCGATTTCGAAGTGTGCAAACCCATCCTTCTTTCTCAATTATAGCAGAGACATCATCTAAATTAATGGATGAGGTATGTTCTGGAATAACGGTCCAAGCAGCCTTTCCACTGCACATTTCGAGTAAAAAACCATCAGTACTCACGATATCCACCTATGTGCACACGATCTTCTTCCGAGATTACTTTCTTCGCAGCCTCTTTCATGTTTTCCTTCATTTTTATTGTCCAAAACACGAAAACAATAAACAATGCAGTACAGATATTGACAATGTGTGGCCAAAGTGCTTCAAATTCTTCTTTTGTAATCCATCTTTCTATATTTACTACATTGAAGAGAAGTGCTTGCATCAAATCTTCCATCGTTACGAACTCTGGTGCTCCCATGCTTTCTAGAAAAGGCCAAAGAAAATTATCCCAAATAAGTGGGAAAGGTCCTAGAATTAGGGTAAACCAACGCATTCTAGCGACAATCCAATGTGCTCGTGAATACATTTTGTATTGACGCTTTTTTTCTTCCAATTCTGCATGCATTATCAACACCACTCAACTTGGCGGGGGCCCAGGTGGGCCTTTGGCCCCATCAAAAGGAGGGGGTCCAGGGGGTTGACTACTCTTCGAAGGTCCTACTGGTGGTGCGGATGGAGGTCCTGCTGGTGGTGCGGATGGAGGTCCTGCTGGTGGTGCGGATGGAGGTCCTGCTGGTGGTGCGGATGGAGGTCCTGCCGGTGTAGGAACTTGCGCAGTAGTATACACGGTAGTAGTGTGAGAATTAGGTAGAGAGGATTGCGATTCTAACAAACCTCCTGCAAAAGCGGCTTGAATTGGATTTGAAGAATCAATATCTGAGGCTAACATTGAATCTTCTTCGAAACTTTCTCCAAAACCATCTAATGCATTTCCAAATATGGATGCCATCGGGTCATCTTCATAGATTAAGGTGGATGGAGGGAGAGAAGACATTTTTTGATCAATTTCGTTCTTCTTCCTTGGCTCATTTTCAATTCTAACCTCATTAGTAAATGGTCCAAGCTCAATTGTTTTGGGTCCCGAATCTGTGTTGTAATCAAGTTTAAACAACCACGCCCCAGTATCAGCAGGAATCCAAAATGTCAAGTTATCATCATCATTAGATTCAATTCTTTTTGGAGCACTTCGTGTCAACCCATGGGTTCCATCCATTGCTCTTACATCACCTCGAATATCCCACAAATCTTGCCTTGATTCATTAGCAACATCGATTGTTATTTCAAGAACATCATCATCATCATCATCAATTTCCTCTACTACAGTCCACAATGTTGCTGTGACTCCTTGAGATGAAGCGGATTGCTGATTTGATGGTGGCATTACCGTGACGGTATCGACACCGCTACTTGAATCCCGCTCTGTAAAGTGCCCTTAACGAAGGTGCCTTCTTTTAGCGGGAGGCAATGAATTTGCAACAACAACAATACTTGCACACTCTAGATCTATACTGGATTGATGAGTGTGCCTACGGTGGATATGTCTTGAATCGATGATGAAGAATATGATATTCAAAAAGGGTAGGAGATATTTCAGTTTCATCACAGAACGTTTCCCACAATCTGAACGGGGCAACGGTTCTCCATCTTCGCGAACAACTGCTAGTCCAAACCAGCGTTGACCCAAAGTTCGGCCAAGTGTTGCAACGAGATACTTTTGATACAAATATGCAGCAACTAAAATAATCCCCCAATTTAGTACTGAAACCCACCACTGGGTAGATACAAGTATAGTGTAACTAAAGGCATCTAAGATTCTCCATTTAGTCAAAATTGAAAGAACTCCCATGAATGCAATTACATCTAACATGAATGCAGACAACCTTTTCCAAATAGGTGCCAAGATTGTTCCTTCTGGAATTGGCCAATGCCCCGAATTGTTCTGAATAGATTGTTTGGCTAGAGTAATTCCATCACCATGAATAGAAATGGGGTTGTCTTCACTCATGATTCTCATACCTTCCGTGTTCAACCCTGTTTATGTTACATATGTATGACGTGGTACGCTTCCAAACCTCTCTCACTAGCCCAATCACACCATGAAGCCCAATCTGAATCATTTCGTAAAGTTCGAGGATGACCGAGTAAAATCAAACCCCTACGAGCTCTAGTTATTGCGACATTTAATCTTCGATGATCCTTCAGGAAGCCCATTTCTCCAGCATCATTTGCCCTTACTGCTGACAGAACGATTACATCTTTCTCTCTACCTTGATAGCCATCAATACTCTTGATTTCTAATCCATGATATTTTTCACCAAGTTCTCTTCCCCCAGCATTTGAAAATAGATCATTCAATAGCCTTACTTGACCACTATATGGGGTAACTACACCAATTTCATCAGCAGTGATATCTCCACCTGAAAGTAACATATCGACAATTCTTAGGGCGAGTCCTGCTTCATCCAAATTCTGCTTTGAAGAGCCATCTCCACTAGTATCCTCCACCCCTTCAACTGGTACAAAAGCCACAGGTGCATCCCAATTAGGCCAAACGAAACCAATTGGCGCAGGCCGTTCTTCAGCAGCAACTCCATCAGTCAATTCACCGCCATAAAACCGCTCACTGGGCCATTCACGAATTACTGGATGCATCCTGTATTGGGTAGTCAACATTGTTGCAGGTAGTCCAAGAGTTATTAATCGCTCAAAAAGAGATCTTGCTAGCCCTTTTTCTTCCGCCCTTCTAGAAATCACAGTCGGTGGTAATTGTCTATGGTCTCCTACCAGGACAACATGTCTTGCACCTTTCATTAATGGAACTAAGGAAGCAGGCTCAGTTGCTTGAGTAGATTCATCCATCAACACCAATGGGAATCTACGAGATTCTAGCAACAAGTGACCGGCTCCTATACAAGTTGAACAAATAACTTCAGCATGATCTATGATGTCATCACGCATTTGATTTTCAATTCGTCTGATTTCTTTCCAACCTCGATTAACATCTCGATGAGCAATCCCCTTCTCTTTACCTTTCATTGATGGTAATCTTCGAGTTAAATCTTCATTCAACTTTAGTAATACATCCACATCATCCCTTAGATGATGTTCTTCCATTTTAGCTGCCATTGTTGCATCTCTCAGATTTTCTCTCACTTTGACAGGTTGCCCGATTCGAATTGCCTTTACACCAGCATTCAACATTCCTTCAAGCAAGTTATCTACTGCGACATTTGAATCTGCTACTGCTAGAATTGGACCGACCCCCGTCTTTGCCCAAGATGCCAAAATCTGTACTGCAGTGTGTGTTTTTCCAGTCCCAGGGGGCCCCTGAATTAATGATAATCGGCTCTTCATAGCAGTGTCAAAAGCAATTTGTTGCGCCCCATTCAAGTTTTTGCTATGACCAGAAGATGCAACAAGACGTTTTTCCATCCCACCTAAATTTGCTACACGCCCAGCACTGCCCGCAATATCTTTGACTTGACCAAAAATCAATTCGCGAAGGGGTGAAGCACCTTCTTCAGAATACATTGCATCAATAGCTTGAGCCATTCGGTCATGCGCTACACGATTTACCCCACGATCTAAGCGCCATACACCTTCACGAATTTTTGGAGGTTGTTCGTTGAAAACGATTCTGATGAATGAACGACTTCGTGACAACACAGTTCCTTCAAACACTTTTTCTTTCACTGGGTTCTTTCGAGACAATGTGACAATATCTCCATGTGAGAAACGATGATGTGGGAGGCTTACTCCTTTACAAAAAACCTTCACCACACGATCTCCGAATAACCACCCGTCGTTTTTTGCTAACAAATCGAATAGAGTTAATCCATTTTCAACAAGTTGACTTCTTGTCCATTTCCGCAATCGTTCTTCTACTGCAGACATTTCATCTTCAAGTTCTAAATCGATCAAATTGTGAAACCTCTCATGATAATCTTGTGATCGTGGAAAGGAATCTAAGATGACACCTTCAGATTCTGATGGTGATATTGAAGTGCCCGTAGGGGGGCCGCGCCTAATGCGATGGACCCGTCCTTTCTTGTCAACCATGGTACTACCGAAAAGATACTACCCCTTAGCCCTCTCCCTCAGAATCGGGTTTTCCATGGAGATGGTTGAACACAAAAAACTCGGCGCGAAATGTAGCGACCCTTATACCATAATTGAGAGCGCCAAGAGTTGGGATGGGTATGTTCGGCTGGCGAAAAAAGCAAGAGGTTGACGGCAAACAATGTCCGTTATGCCAACTTGTGAATACTGAAGATGCCGATCAATGCACAAGGTGTTACTACGAATTCACAGTGGCTGCTCATCGTCAAACAGTGTCAGAAGTATCCAGTGAAGAACAAAGTGACTTATTTGATGCATTATTGGGTGAAGATGATCAAAATAATGAAGATGAGACTATGGTCGATTGGACATCTCACAAATTCACTATGGATGATATGACAGTTGAGGTTTCACCATATGATGATGATGGAATCGTTGAAGTTGATAAAGCCATATCTTTGGAAAATCAATTTGATTCCCCTAATCCGGTTGCACGAGTTAAGAAACAGGACGTTGGAGATGTTGAGGATGGATATGTACTGACTGCAGCCGATGCTCCAAAGAATGCTGAAAAGTTTGATTATGGTAGCGGACCCGACTTATCTTATGTTGAGGAACAACATGTTGCTCCAGTTGTCAAACTGGTTGAAATAACTGAGAGTGAAGATAGAGAACCAGTTCAATCAGCTTCATCAATTGATGATTTAGATGAAGAAGAGGTCATAGAACCTCCTCAAACCCAGCAAAAGGAACAATCAATATCCAAAACACCCCCCACATCTCATGAATTGGAGGTTCCATTTGATACAGAACCACCTAAATCAGTTCCAGTCCCCCAGATTCCCAATGCAAATACGCCATCAACTCCCCAGCCCCCTTCTATCCCAGTACTAAGTGCAACAGTATCGGTTACCGAAGCGTTTTCTCCTCTATCAGATTCAACTCAACCCTCACCTATTGTAGAGCCATCACAAATTTCTCCAGCACCTCCTGTTGTGCAAACTCCTTCGATTCCATTGGTTCCTTCAATTCCTTCGTCACAGAACTCATCCATTTGGCCTTGGCCTCAATCTGAACCTTGGGAAGATCCTGAACTTCGAAAGAGCCTTCGTGAAACGATGGAAGCAGCTAAATCAGGAAATATAGATGATGCGAAAAGGAGTTTGGTTTCTCTAGGTCCACATTTAGGAGAAAGAATTGATTTAATATTCCACATTGGAGTTTTGTTGAAGCGATTTGGTCAAGAAGAGACGATGCAAAAAATGATCCAAAATGCACAAGTAAAATATCCAGACTCCGCAGAAGTCTCGAAAGCAGTTGAACATCTGTTAGATGCAGAGTGAACCTCAAACAGGCCCCCCTCTTCGCCGAATTCATGCGTCCAACATCTTCTCTGATTTCAGAAGAAGGGATTAGGTTAATCCCTGCGGATCCTATTTGGCACGAATCAATCGTCGTGGCAATTAAAGAAAGTCAGCCTGATGTACGTCATGCATTGCCATGGTTTGAATGGAGTTCTCCGATAGATGTTCAAGTTTCAGAATATTTGGAAGAAGTGCAACGATTAGGAAGAGGTGGTCTATCACACCATTGGATTGTTGTTCATAGGGACACCTTTGTCGGGTTGATTGCATTGGATCATAGCCCACATTTAGTAATCGGCCATTGGAACCTAGGTTATTGGATACGTTCGGCATACCAGGGCCGTCGATTTGCCAGTTATGCCATTGATTCTGTCTTAACTTGGATTAGTGCAGCAGGGGGTGCCCCAACTGCAATTGAAATGCGAGTAGATCCATTGAATATTGCAGGAGTAGCCACTGCAATTTCAGCCGCACGAAGATGGAAAGGACACCGTTTTGAAGAAGGAGATGTCCATGTTGTGATTGGAGAGGAGTTTGTATTTCATTACTGTTGGTTGATTCCACGCTTACCTATTGAGGCATCGTCATGAATTACTGGCTTAGTGTTGATACGGATGACATTTGTCATTTACCATCCAACCGGGGGCATCCAACACGTTCTTCTAATCCAATGGAGTTCTGGAAAACAGATGGATATCAGGCTTCTAAACAACTCTTGAAATGCACTGATGCATTCATGAATTGGGCATCAAATGGCCCTGAAGTGACTGTATTTTTAATTGCTGAACAATTGGATTGCCCAGCATTTTATTCTAAGATGAAATCACTTCTTGATTTTCCAAATATCACGATAGCATGCCACGGGTGGGGACATAGATGTTGGTCTGCATGGCCGAAAGAAATTTCTGATTTTTCAGATATGCTAATTGCTGCAAAAACCCGTCTTTCAAAATTCGCCGGCCCCTCGTGGCGCCCATGGTTTCGAGCGCCGGGGGGATATGTATCTCAATGGATGGCGGCCCCTCTTGCTGCTGCCGGATTTAGTATAGACTCTTCTGTCAACCCCTCAAAATGGGTTGCTCGAAAGATGAATGGAAATTGGAAAAAAGTCATCACATCTATGAACAATTCAGGACTTAAAGAAAGACCGTGGCTGGTTTCAAAAATTGGACCAGCCTGTGGTCCAGCATTGAGTTTGTTTCCATTTTCATTATTCGCAAAGAGGGCATGGAGTAATGCATCTAAAGGAAATACAGTTAATCCGGAAAATGAAGAAGTAAATACGCTATATTGGCATATACTTGACCATGGTCGGAAAGCTGGAAAGTGGGAGCCACCATTATCTAAAGAGAAGTGACATCCTTTCTATCAAAAGAAAGGTTGAGATCTTCAATTGCTTTTTCAAAAACCTCTGAAGATATAACTGAATTTCTCACAAGAGAAGAAATAGCGGCGAGAGCAATATGTTCTCCATCAATTTCAAAAAATCGGCGGAGATTTTGTCGTGTATCAGAACGCCCAAACCCATCAGTGCCAAGAACCACATAATCACCACTGACCCACTGTCGAATTAAGTCTGGAACAGCCATCATGTTGTCACTAGCGGCAATTGTAACAGTGCATTTTGAATCATTCAATCGTTCGCTAACCCAAGAATCACGATACGTTTGATTGGGATTTAACCTGTTCCATCTTTCGACATCAAGTGCATCTCTGCGAAGTTCTCCATAGGACGTTACTGACCAAATTTCTGAAGTGATTCCATATCCTTGCAGTATTTCTTTAGCACGAAGAACTTGTAACATAATTGGCCCTGAACCAAGCAGTCGACATTGTGCATTACCTTTCTCAGCACTGCTTTCTATTCGGTATAATCCACGAATAATCCCTTCTTCACAATTTATGGGTTTCTTTGGCATTGGGTAGTTTTCGTTGTAAACTGTGATGTAGTACATGGCATCCTTTTCATCAACATACATTTCATTAATTCCGTGCTGAATGATAGTGGCTAATTCGTAAGCATATGCAGGATCCCATGCCTTCACTGCTGGATTTGTTAAAGCCATCAAATGTGAGTGCCCATCTTGATGTTGCAATCCTTCGCCATTCAGGGTAGTTCGACCAGCTGTCGCACCTATTAGGAAACCTCTTGTCCGACTATCGGCAGCAGACCAAATTAAATCAGCCACACGTTGGAATCCAAACATTGAGTAATAGATGTAAAACGGAATTGTTGGGCAAGATTGTGTTGCATATGAGGTGCCACTTGCAATGAAAGTAGACATCGCCCCCGCTTCATTAATCCCTTCTTCAAGAATTTGCCCAGTTAAACTTTCTTTGTACTTCATCAAAACTGCATGGTCAACAGGTTTGTACATTTGTCCAGCAGGAGAATAAATACCAAATTCACTGAATAATGGATCCATTCCAAAAGTTCGTGCTTCATCAGGAACAACTGGAACAACAAGATTCCCGAAATCTCCTGATTTCATTAAACTCCTCATTAATTTGACAAATACCATTGTTGTACTTACTTGTAATTTACCCTTTGTACCTTCATCGAATTCAGAATATACTTTCTTTGTTGGTACAACCAACTCATTTTTAGGAACTCTTCGTTCTGGTACAAAACCCCCTAAACCTTTCCTCTTTGACAATAAATAATCAACCTCTTCGGGATAATTTTCTGGTTGTATGTAAGGTAGATTTTCTAGTTGGGTATCGGTGAATGGTAAATTCATCGAATCACGCATAAATTGCAAGTCTTTTTGCTCCGCTTTTTTCTTCCCATGAGTAGAATTTCTTCCAGCAAATGAAGGTCCTAGACCCCACCCCTTGATGGTTCGAACTAGGATAACAGTTGGCCTTCCTTTATGCTCTCTAGCAGCATGATAGGCTGCGTTGATTTTTTTGAAATCATGCCCTCCTACATCATCAGTTAATACTTCGAGCTCATCATCTGAAAGATGGGCTACAATTGCGGTAAGTTCAGCTGTATTGAATAAATCAGTTCGAATGGTTGCACCATCTGCTGTCATTATTCGTTGCTCATCCCCATCGACTAATGATTCTAAACGCCTAGAGAGATGCCCATCGACGTCATTGGCAAATAGTGAATCCCAAGAAGAACCCCATAGACATTTTATGACATTCCACCCCGAACCTGTAAATCGGCTAGATAATTCTTGCACAATTTTCCCATTGCCTCGTACTGGCCCGTCTAAACGCTGGAGATTGCAATTGATAACCATTACAAGATTGTCTAAATTTTCACGTGATGCCATTACAATTTCTGATAGAGATTCAGGTTCATCAGATTCCCCATCCCCCATGAAATACCATACGGTAGATTCTGAAGTATCAGTAAGCCCCCTATTGTGTAAATATCGGTTAAACCTAGCTTGTCTAATGGCAGTCATTGCCCCAAGCCCCATACTTACACTTGGGTATTCCCAAAATTCTGGCATTAATCTTGGATGTGGATACGATGAAAGTCCAGTTCCATCGACCTCTTGGCGAAATTGTTCGATGATGGCTTCATTCATTCTTCCTTCCATCCAGGCACGTGAGTAAATTCCCGGGCTTGCATGACCTTGCCAGTAGATATGATCTCCATTTCCCACCCCATCTTTACCTCGGAAAAAGTTATTCTGAGCAACCTCCCATAAATGGGCAGTACTTGCGTAGGTCGAGATGTGCCCTCCAATACCCTCCAATTTTTTGTTACTGCGGGTAACCATCATCATTGCATTCCAACGAATGATATCAAGAATTCTAGTTTCAATTTCGAGGTTTCCCGGATATTTGGGTTGATGAGACGGATGTATTGAATTAACATATGGAGTATGCGTTAATTCGCCTAATGGGACACCAATTTCATTAGCCATATTGACAGTTTCTTGCAGTAAATAACGAGCTCGTTCTGGCCCGAAATTTTCCTCAACAGAAAGAATAGAATCTCGCCATTCTTGGGTTTCATCCTCGTCGGAGTCCGGAAGAGCGCTTCGATAGTTACTACCCTCCACCGAATCGCCTCGTTTGTTCGGTATACCGGTTGGTATTGAACCAATCGCTATTACTCCTAGATATCCATTCAAAATGATGATTGTAGTTTTATTGCCACTTTGTATGAATAATCTGTATACCATTCACTTTTTATGCTCCTCCTTATAGGAGGAGTTCATGAGCACACGCTATGTCCAAGCAATTTTACTGACATCAATTATGGTTTTAATGTCGTTAAGTGGTATGTTTGAGAATAGAGAACAAGAGTCAGAATCAGAAGAATTGTTGATCATAGAAGAACCAAAATATGCTGCAACTAGCCCCGGGCACACCGTTTTTGCAGAATATGTTGGTGCTGATTGGTGTCCACCGTGTCAAAACGGTGGTTCGCCTTCCATGCATGCTTTGAAAACTAATTTCCCTTCAGAGTTTACATATCTATCATACTTTGAATCAGGAGGTGCAGGAGTCCCTGACCCTCTTAATCGTCGAAGTCATGTGATGTACGATAGCACTGGTATTCCAACTGCATCCTTTGGAGATGCAAATACGGGTACTTATCACCCATCTGGAGCATCTACAGGAACTTCTGCTTATGATTCTCAGTTTTCATCAGGTGGAGACATGAAAAATGTCAATGATTACTCAATATCACTTACCCAAACCGTGAATGGTGCAAATATGGACATTGATGTGACAGCCACCTATCTGGGTTCAGCCAGTAGTGTAACAGTGTATGTTCTTGCAGTAGTGACTGAAGAAACATGTCCTGATACCTACAACGATGGTACGACCCACCCTCACAATGTTATCAAGAAATGGTTACTTAATTCAGGGAACAATGGATTCCAATCACTGCAACTCAGTCCAAACAATCCAGTCACAACATCTTGGCAAGAACCAATCAGCACAGTCCGGTCGTATGGTAGCGCTAGCGCGGCACAAAATTTCAACACAGTTGTTGCACTCATGAATGGGCCACATAGCACTTACAACGATGTTTTCGTGGCAACGGACGCTATGATGAATCCAATGGATTTGTCCGTGACTGGTTTGACAGTAACCAATAACGATGCAACTTATGACGGATTCCTTGCTCAAGATATACTAAGTCTTGAAGCAACTGTTGAAAATACAGGTACTGAAGATTATTCTGCTGGGGGCTCGATTCAATTATACCATGTCGATGGTGCTACAGAAAATCCAATTGGTCAATCCGTATCTCTAAACAATCTCAATGTAGGCCAAACACAATCAATCAGTACTCAGTTTGATACAACAGGTATCCAGATGAATCCAAATGGGAAGGAAACGTTTCGAGTCAGAATGATGGGCACCACTGGTGAAAATGATCCGGTTGCAAATAACCGTCTTGATGTGCAGGTGGATCATGATTACTCCCCATCAACCGATACACCAGTTGCAGATGGACAAACATCGATAGCACGCGGCTCTGAATTAGATTTTGATGTTACCGGCAATGCACGAGATGCAATTGACACACTCGAAACCATGACCCCTGAATTTGAGACCTCACCTACTGGCCTGGACACATGGTCGTCTGATTGGGTTATTGCTCCCTCATCAGTTACTGCTCCAGGCACTCCTTCGGCACGTTATGTGTTTACGGTTGATCCTATACAAACGGCTGCGAGTGGAGATTATGATGTTCGTGCTAGACTTACTGACTCTCGTGGTCAGCAAAGTGATTGGTCTTCAGCCATAGGTGCATTCAGTTTGGAGAACGGCTTACCAATTGTAGTTGATCCGACACAACCGGAAAACACTCCTCCTAGTTGTTCCGCATTCCCTGGAGCCCCACAGGTGAAAGTTGATACTAACGAATTTGTATCTATATCTGGACTTGTTTGCGATGCCGAAACTCCTCTAAGTGATTTGCAAATTAATAGCCAAGACCCAGCTTTCATTGATTATCATTCAAATAATCAAACACTTGAAGTTAAATTCACTTCAATGCAATGGGATAGCAATTCCAATCCACTACCACAGGGAATTAGTTTAACAATTTCTGATGGTGAAGATTCCAATACAGGTACATTGTTCTTTGACGTTATTGAAAATGGTCAACCACGCTGGTCAAGTGTACCAGCACAATCATTTGACGAGGGTATTGGTAATGGTGTATCTATTTCACTTGCGAATTCAATCACAGATACAAGTGCCCAAGGAACACCGACAAGCATCATGGGGATTTCTATTACTGTTGAGAAAATAGAGCCACAAGGAGTGATTAGTGGTGAAATTTTTGCAGGAGCAAGCCAAACATTAACCCTAACCGCAATTGATGATGATGCATATGGAACGGTTGTAGTCACAGTTCGTGCGACCGATTCTGATGGGCAATGGAGCGAGACAGATATTTTCGCCCAGGTGAATAATGTAAATGATGCTCCTCGTTTTGATTCCACTGGGCTAGACAACCTCATGGTCCAAAAGGACAAAGATTTGAATCTTGAATTAAAATCTCGCTTTACAGATGTAGATAATGATGATAATGAGATCTGGGTGACTACATCCTTCGTTACTCCACCATATGATGGTGAATATTTGAACATGCGTTGGACAGAAGTTGGAATGCAAACAGTCACAATTACAGCTCAAGATTCAAGTGGTGCATCAGATAGTTGGAATATAGACATCAATGTTGTAGATATGTTACCATTGATATGGAGCACCAATGGAACAGACGGCGATATTGATGTTGTAGTGGATGATTTGGCGCTACAAAAAGATCCAACTCTTTATCTTATACAGTTAAGTGAGTTGGAATTGTCAAACATAGTGATTGTATGGTCAATCTGTAATTATCAAACTGGAATTTGCACCGACTTCGGAAGTATTGAGATAACTCAAAATGAAATATTGTCAGGATATACATTCTCTACGGTACGAGATACAGGGAATGGAATGGAAACTTATGATGAGTTGAAACTTCACGTTGAAGCGGATGACACCAGTGGCTTTGATCGAAAATCATCTGAACTTGGTTTCAAGATTTCAATTGATGATGTAGCCACGGGTGATGGAACAGATGAAATTGATGAGGGAGAAAATCAGGAATCTGAAGACTCTGCAAAGGAAAGCAGTGGTGGAATGGATTCAATGGTTTTGGTAGCCCTTATTTCTCTTGTCGTTCTCTTTGCTGTTGCGGGTACATTGGTAACTATGTTACTTCGCGGTGGACGAGGAAATGCAGAGGAGGCCCCAGTAGACTGGAATGCTGCTTCTTCTGAAACCCCCCTAGCATTTACACCAGTTGCGGCTCCCTCTACTCAATCTGTACCTGATTACACTCATTTGACACCGGGTGGACAATATGTATCTGGTCATGCAGGTGAAACTGTTTATCTTTCACCAGATGGAACCGCTTGGACAATGCAAGCCGACAGTTCGTTTATTCGAACATCTTGAGCAATTTTGTTTGGCATTTGAATAACCCTCAAGAGTCCATTTAACACGGACTTTGCATAGTGAATGATTAAGAGCGTTCTACAGAGGCCAAGTGCCATGTCTGTTGAGGCTATGGTACAAGGAATGATTGATACACTGAATGACGCACTAAACGATGCGGGTAAGCACGACCGCGGTAATTCCGCAGCTGGCACCCGTGTTCGAAAGGCAATGCAGACCATTAAGGGCTGCGCACAGGACGTGCGAAAGCAAGTCCAGTCTGACAAGAATGCTTGATTTCAGTTCAATCTGAACGTTTGTGTCCCCGTCTTGACTTTTGTCAAGACGGGGACCTTTCACGTTTCAAATCAACATCTACTTTCGGCACCAGCCCAATGGTAGACGCGCCATCGTTCATCTATGTCTCCTTGGATTTCAAAATCATCCCAATTTTCGTTTATTTCAGTATCAACTCTGAAATCAAAAATAATCCATTCAACACCCTGTAGTGATTCATTACAGCCATCAATTTCTGTTATCCAATCCCCAGAATCTACTCTCCAATGTGCTAGAATATCTGAGTCACTATTTGGATCCAGTGTCAATTGCATCGAATACAAACGATGCATTGCTAGAGGAGCAGGGGCGACAAAGAGAATGTGGTCATCTTTTTCGATTTGGTTTGACAACTCTTCGCCAATTACTTCCATGCCCCGGGTTCCGGTTGTTGCAAGGTGATACGAATTCAAAACCAACATAATCAATATTGCACCAATTAGCAAAAATTCTCTTGATTTCTCAGGTTGTATTGAAATTCCCATTTCATCTCTTTCCATCCAAAACCACCACAATGGTATGATAAGTAAGGAAGCATATCTGGGATTATGCCTAAAAGATTCAGGCCATAATTCAAAGAAGGAGATGTCCAATGAAATTGCTTCTACCATCCACATTGCTGCAATCCATCCAATTATTACACCACTACAGATAATGGAACTTAATTGCAATAATGTGATTTTGTTGTTATAATCATATTTTCTGATGAATAATCCCATTCCTGCATAAATGAATATGAATCCACCAGTGATCCAAGCAATAACCCAGGATTGGACAATATCAATGAAATAATCGTTTATTGAGAAATTAATTTGATATAGCCGAAATATTAGAGTAAGAATTGAGAATGAAATGAGAATTAGCCCAATTTTTTTCAGATCAAGTTTGAACTCTTTTTTATCAATTTGAGGCCAAATCAACAGTACAATGAACAAGCCAATTGCATAATATTCAGGCATCCCCTTCATTGCTAAAGTAATTGCACACAATCCAATTGAACCAATCCACCAAAGAGGTAATTTCTCACTTTTCCTTTGTTTTTCTCCAAGAATTAATGCTGCAAAAGCCAAGGTCACGAGTAGTAATATTGCTCCTTCTTGATACACTCGACCAGCAGCACGAAACATTGGAGAATATACCGCAGTCAGAGCAGTTAATCGCAAAGCATCTTCTTCATTCCATAGACTCTTTGTTGTCAAATAGACAGTCAATAAGGAGAGGAACGATGTTGTAACACTCATAAAATGTAACGTTGTGATTGATGTCCCGAATATAGTGAACCAGGCTTCAATCCAAAGGTGCCATGGCCACCATCGCCCATCAGTAGGTACATCTGAAGGCGTAGATTGATCTGTTTCTGCAGTCCGTATAGGTCCCCACTCTAAATCCGCATCACCATCATCCATCCCGTCAGTGACCATGGTTGCATGCAAATGTCCATCAAGCCCTACAGGCATCATTACTGCAGCAAGAACATGCAGAGAAAATCCAACAAGCAATAATCCAAACCAGAATTTTCTTGATGCAAACATTCCATTGAAGTATTTGCTTAAACTACTGGCCATGTTCATTCCAATACCTATTGAACTTAGATTATGGGGGTCCTAGAAATCAAAAAGTGATGATTGTCCTCTTTGTCTCATCCTGCCAGCAGATTGCATTCGATCTAGTGCTCGTGCAACTCTTCCTTCGCTAAAATCTCGTTCTTCGATTAGATATTGGCGTAAGGCATCTTCATCCACTAATCCCGAAGATGGTAAATTCCCACTTGTTGGGTGATTTAAAAACAATTCACGAATCTCATCTAAGCGTTCAGGAATTTCCTTATCTTTCGCTTCACAAATATTTTCAATCGTTCCAAATTCTTTTATCAATTTCAATCCAGTTTTAGGACCTATTCCTCTAATACCAGGGTGGAAGTCTGTCCCAATCATGATTCCTAAGTCGACTAATTGTGCATATGTAATTTCGTGTTGTTGTAATAGATCGCTCAGAACTATACGTTCAGCAGAAACCATTCTACCGAATTTTTTGGTCCCATGACTTGTTAAATTTCGAATCATAATTGGGCTTCCATACAGAAGAACATCCCAATCTTGACTTGCCACTCCAGAGACTAAGCCCTGTCTGCACCAAACACTTGCAGCCCCTTCTGCTTCCATTGGTGCCTCAATCCATGCGATTCCAAGTAAATTAAGCATATGCTGAGTTTCAAGTACCATTTCAGGAGTATATGATACAACTTGAGCACCTAGCTTATCAGCGGCTTTCCAATCTTCATCTTCAATCGCTTGCTCCCACTTTTTCACGGCGGCCACTCTTTTTTCCTTCCGACCTGCTAAAGTATCAAATTTGAGTTCATGAGGCCTACCATCAAAAACAAAAACCGGGTCAATTCCTGCAGCAACTAGTACAGAACATCGATCCAAGATTCCCATCAAGTGAGATACTGGTCGCCCATGGCTGTCGCGAAGATAAGTTCCATCCCTTCCTTCACCTCGGGCGCGTAAACTCGTGATGAATTGGTATGCTGTGAGAAAAGCGTCAACGGCCACTCTTTGACCTGACAAATCATTGAGTTGTATTGGTGTTGGCGAAGCGAGGTCTCTCAGATTACAGCCCATTGGAGCACCTCAAATCTCTTCTAAATCGTATAATTCGTCATCCTCATCTTCAAAGTCATCCAGTACATCTTCAAGTTCTTCATCATATTCTTCATCATATTCGCCATATTCTTGGATTGATTTGTGCACTTGCCAAAAACCAAATCCTCCCAGAAGTAACCCTACAGCAGTTACGAGAAGAGGATAATATTGCCAAGAGAAATCTTGTCCGATGATTGTACAGTCTTTGTGTGGAATTGCATACCGAATACTATCAAATCCATTGACTGATACCGTTACAGTTTTGATATCGGGGTCATTTGGATCAGCGTGTTTAGGAACGATGATTTCTTGATTAGAATTGGGATCTGTAGTATTGATAATTTGAATTTCAGCAAGTACTGCTTGACCAGGTCTCAAATCCTCATGAAATAATGAAAAATATAGTTGCACGTACTCTTTCCCACGTCGACTGGTTTCAGGATCTTCTAGAATCTTAGAATCACTTTCATAGCCTAGTCCAGAAATTGTTTCACCACGATCAGTCGTAGTATACACTTCGTCATACTCTGCATATAATGTGAAGGAGTAACCAGCTTTCAACTCATCTCCAAGGAAAGTCCCATCTCGTTCTTCTAATTGCACCAGTTCCTCAATTGTCCAGACTTTGGGGTCCTCTGGGTCGGCAGCCATTCCAGTAAGGACTGGCCCAGATATTAGAGGAGCAACAAACATTGCCCCTAACAAACCCATTCCTGTAAGTAGAATTGAAATTTCCTTGTATGGGATTGGGGGCAATAGGGCGAATCCGCCTACAAAAATTCCAATTGAGAACAAGCACCAAAATACCAATCCGAACCAAGAACTAGTGGCAGCGTCCTCAGTATTGTATCCCGATGCGCTTGCGTAGGGTGATTCATATCCTTCACCTGAATTAAGCCCAGGTATAGTTTCAACGTATGGCGGTAATACAGGAACATTCATCCATGACTCTCCATTGCCTAAGTACAGTGTATATCCATCAGTAATTCCTTGTGGTTTTTGAAATGTAATCCTGAGCCCTAAAGTTTCACCCTCAGGTATTTCTTCGATATTATGCCCTAAAAATTCAAAATTATATACTTGATTTTCATCAGGATTATCTATGACCTGTTGAGCAATATCTTGATTCCCTAATCGAAGAACAATGGTAACTTGTTTCGTGCAACTATCTTGCTCTAAATTACATATAATCGAAAGATGTATTTGCCCTGAAATAGGAGATGATTTATCCACTGGTATTGGTTCAGCAGGTGGATGAGATCCTTCCCAAGTGAAGGTTCGAGGCCCTCCACCATTGTTTGGGTCTCCAATGGAATTTACTTCTCCAACGCTATCGTCTGAATCTGAATCACTTGAGGCTGAATGTGTCCACATGGGCCAAGAAGATTGCGCCCCTCCTTGATTATTTGAGCCATACATTCTCATGATGTTTTGATTATAAGTGAGATTTTTTGATTCATCAGATTGCATCACACCAACATCATGATATTGAGCTGTTACTGGAGAAGTAAGGGTTAGAGTTGAGAGCAATAGCAAGCCCATCACGGCTAGTACAGAACACCCCCAACGGCGCGGCATAGACACGGGCAGAGGTGCGACCGTTATAGGATTGAAGGCGGAGGGTGTGCTGCGGAGCAGCACAGGTGCCTGCACGAGATGAGTGGTGAAAACGTTGCACGAGGAAGCAATTGTCATCGGTGCTGGTTGGCACCCAACATTGTTTCGAGAGGAAGCACAGGCCTTGCTCGGAAATACATTCAAAATTATACATTCACATGCATTAATGATGTCAAAAAAAGATGCGAACAAATTTTCTAATAGGTCAAGTTTGGTCACAGAAGTTTTGAATCCTGCAGGGTTTGTTAATTTGAAAGATGCACCAACAATTTCTGAAGAAATATCTTCAGCATTTCTTTCTCTCAATTTGCCTGTAGAGAAAATTGCAGTTCGTGTGGACAGATCGGGGGATAAACCAGTAACATGGTCAAGTCGAGAAATCGCAGGTCTCGTTGGTTTCCATCTTGTCGAAGCTGGCTGGCCAATTGATTTGAGCAATCCAGAAATAGTTCTACGGATCCATTTGCTTGCTCCTTCCGAATCTACTTCTTATCCGGATACGGTAAATGCTGAAACTGTAGTTTCTTGGGGTATTACAATTTTCGAGGGAGATAATTGGAGCGAGCGCACTGCTCCAAACCGCCCATTTTTCAAACCAGTTAGCCTTGATCCAAAATTAGCCAGAGCCATGGTAAACCTTGCTTGTCCTAAAGGAAAGGATTTGTTAGACCCATTTTGTGGAACTGGTGGTCTTGTGATTGAAAGTATCCTATGTGGCCTTGACTCATATGGTAGTGATCTAGCATGGCCTATGGTAACCGGTACACGCCAAAACTCAGAATGGGCACAGAGTACTATGAATGGCACAGGTTCTTTCGAAGTACGTAATGGATCAGCAGTAGAATTAGCCAGTGTCTGGAATGACATTGCGGCATTTGGAAGTTTTGCATTTGACCCTCCATATGGCCGAAATGCTTGGAAATCAGAAGATGGGTTTGATTTGCTCAAGGGTTCATTGAAATCATGTTCACAGGTGGCTAAAGAGAATGCACGTCTTGTTACTTTGATTCCCTGGTCACCAGAATCAATAGCACAACCGATTGAAAGTGGAATTTCTTTTGGCCAAAGTTGGTGTGAAGTTGCTAAGGCTTTCGAGGCTGTGGGTTGGTCAATACTTAGTACCCACGAGATTCGTGTTCATAGAAGCCTAGCGAGACTGCTAGTTATTGCAGAAAAAGAGTGAGCGGTGCAGGATTCGAACCCGCGTCGACGGGTCCGAAGCCCGTCAGGATATCCAGGCTACCCTAACCGCCCATTAGCAATCGGGACGCAGCCCCTCTTTCAATTCGACGGAGGAATCAAATCCCTATTTAGGATATTAAGGCCATTCATTTGAAGGCCATTCTAAGTTTGAGCGGGACCAAAATTTGACATTATCTCCACCCCAATTACTGGTGCCAATCATATTCAGTCCAGCATTCTCCATCAGAGTAGCATCTAAATTTGCTTTTGGTCCTTCCCCAAGTTCAACACTAGATTGGATGATAATTGCTCGATCAACTAATTTTTCTTCAAGAAACTGCTTCCAAACGCTCGCCCCCCCCTCTACCAGAATGTCCTGAATACCTCTGTCGCCGAGATGATCGAGTAGCGCATTGAGATTGACACCATTATTTCCAGAGGGCAAGGTAACACCTTGTGAATCTGATAGAGAATGAACAATGATAGTTTCACCTCCGTCAGTGAGTAGAATTGCCGATTTAGGGGTCCTTAGAGATCGGTCGAGAACAATACGAAGTGGTTGTTGACTTTGGCCTAGGGGTACACGCCTGATATTCAGCTGTGGATTATCTTTGACGACTGTATTGACTCCGACTACTATTGCGTCACAATGACGTCGTAATCGGTGTGCAGCATCAAGTGAAATTTCAGATGTGAATCGGCCTGAAAAATTCCCATCGATGACACCGTTTACATCCATTGCAGCCTTCAATGTAACAAGAGGTCTTCTATGTTCACACCAATTCATGAATGATTGCATTTGAAGTCTCGCCTTTGTTCCAAGCAACCCCTCTCTAACTGATATTCCAGCATCTAGTAAAACTTTGATTCCTTCTCCTCTAACCATAGGGTTTGGGTCACGTGTAGCCACAATGACATCTTTTACACCAGCCCAAAGTAGTGCTTGAGTGCAAGGTGGTGTTCGTCCAAAATGATTGCATGGTTCAAGAGTAACGTATGCCATTGCCCCCTCTGTTGTTACTCCTCTTGATTCCGCATCTGCAATTGCAGCCTGCTCAGCGTGTAAATCTCCTAGATGATTATGCCATCCTTCAGCAATGATTCCCCCATTCAATACCAATACACACCCTACTGGTGGATTTGGAGAAACTTGACCTCGCCCGCGTTCGGCTAACCCAATTGCACGATTCATACACGCAATATCAAACTCTGACCACACCTCTGCCATGTCCTTCGGGATGGGTAGAAGATACCCGTTCTTTTCGGTCTGAAAATCAGGCTTACCAGTTATTATTTGAATAATTATTGGGATTTGCTTACGAGGAAGACTCATGGTGTCCTCCCCTCTTCGATTAACATGGTTCGAATTGCATGCATTGTCAACCCGGCTGGTCGCGATGGTACTGTTCGCAAACGCTGGCCAGCAATTTTGGAATTAATTGAAGCCGAAGGATTGGATTGTGAAATTCATTGGACAGAGAGAACAGGCCATGCATCTGAAATAGCATTCAGTTTGCGAAATCGCGAGGATCTTGATTTGGTTGTTGCAGTTGGTGGTGACGGTACGATGAATGAAGTTGCTAGTGGTTTGCGAGGTTCAGACATGACTCTTGGAATAATTCCAATGGGAAGCGGAAATGATTACGCACGTGCACATGGAATACCTCTTCGCAAGCCAGCATTAGCGGTACCACTCCTCAAAAAAGGTGTAGATAGAAGAGTAGGTGCAATACGGATAGATGGTTATGCAGCTCCAGCATTAACTCATTACCCCTCTCCTGAAGAAACTGAATGGGATGGAATTGCAGATGAAAAAGACATGGTTCGTCGCTGGGCGTTCCTAGAATCAGATGGAGGTACAACAAGTGATGTTTCTCGTCGAAAAACACTAGGGCAAGGCAAACGAATTCGTGGAACTATGAAGTACACATATCTTGGAATAAAAAGTATTCTTGGTTGGGAAAAGCAAGATGCTTGGTTAAAAGTCGACAATGAAGTCCATGGTCGTAAGGACATGAGTGGATTATTTACTGCAATTATGACTGAAACATTTGGTGGAGGTTACCGAGTTGCCCCTGGGATGTGTGTTACTCGGGAGTCATTTGATTTAATTCTCGCAAATGGGTTATCCAAATCACAGATGCTTCGAATTATGGGTCCTTTGAAAAAAGGAACGCATGTAGGTAAGTGGGGAATATCACAGCAATCAGCTGAACGATTTGAAATCCGTAATGTTGGTGAAAATGATCAGCCCAACAACAACCCCCACAACCCTCCAATGTGGGTTCAAGTTGATGGAGAACCTTGTTTAATGGCTCCAGCTGTTTTACAATTTGTCCCCGATCAATTAACTGTACGAGGCGGGCCCAATCTGCCCAATGAATAATCACAGTGAGAAATCACTGAAATCATCATCGTCTTCTTTGTGTGGTGGGTCTTGGACCACCGAATCGGTTTCAGAATCATTCTTTGATACTGTTTTTCGGGTCTTACGAGTTTTGCGAACATTCTTTTTAAATTGCTTAATAGGATCTTTAGATATTACTTCTTCTATTTTCCCTTCAGATTTTGGCTCTACATTCGGACGCGATGTTCTAGTTACTCCTCCAGTCACTCTTTGACCCCGTCTTCCTCCTCCAAATTCTTGGACGATACCTCGGAGACCTTTTTGCTTCAATTCTTGTTCCATTGCATGATCTGCTTGCATTTCCTTGATCTCTTCTTCGAATTTTTTAGCCTCTTCTGTCGCAGTTACTCCTGTTCCAGCGACATAATGTTGAGGCTCTTTGTCACTATCAGCTGAGTCAAGCACAGCACTCACATCAAATGTAGCAGCAACATTCGATTTATTGCCATCTCCAGTATTTCCCTTCCCAGATGTGGCTGCCTCAACTCTTGCATCATGGCGTTTTGCCTCTATTGCAGCAGACTTACCTGCTCGTAATTGAGAAGCAGAGAGCATAGTTTGTGCCCGCTCTTCAGCAGACATCATGACAACATTCCTTGAAAATATATACATCGCACCTGCCCCTACAATGGATAGTAATAGGATGATGGTATACAATGTCCTACCGAAGAGTGGCACATCCCCTTTGACAATTTCATTACTTGAATCAACAACTCTTTCACCATTCCCATAGGTAATAGAAGTCACTAAGAAATTACCATCGCCTAGGGAATAACCACTGATTTCGATGGCTTGGTTGGTATCTAGATACAAAATCGCATCCATGACATTTTCATTTTCCGGGACTAAACCAATAACCATCCAATCATCACCATAATCCTCCAAAATTTTTGCTAGGGTTGGTGATTCCCAATCTTTCTCAAGGTTTGCAATGCTGACGTATACATCAGTTGGATCTACATCCTGCGCACTAGAATAGGACATTTCTTTGACAATCCATGATGCCATGGCTCGATAACTGCGTGAAGGTGATTCAAAACTTCGAGTTTGGACAAGTCTACCTGTGATTGTACTTTCATTTTCACTAACAACAGTAATTTCATCTGTAGTGGAGGCGCCCAAATTATTCCAAATAGTTAGATTATTGTCTTCAAAATCCGTGCTGTATTCGCCAGAACCAGTGCCCCATGCTACATCAGTATCGGACAAACATCCAGCTAACGCAGGCATGAGCAGCAAGAAGAATAGCAGAGGGGCAACGCGTCGCACATTGACTTGAAGTCTGCTTTCGTTGAAGATATTTCGCTTTACTAATGGTCCGATAAATCCTTTATTCGAACAGGTTTCATCTCACGAAAAGCCATTCTTTTTTATCGGATTTATCGGGTTTGAATTGGTACCCCTCAATGTCAAAATCCTTCAATTCATCAGCATTTTGAATTTTATTCTTTATGATGTATCTAGCCATCGCGCCCCTTGCTCTTTTTGCGGAGAAACTGATTAACTTGAGTTTACCATCTCGCATTTCTTTGAAAGAAGGAGTAATGACATTCAATTTTAGATTAGGTCGTGCAACTGATTTGAAGTATTCATTAGATGCT
>Ga0208764_10000608_pt1 | contig 23124 bp, 19 predicted proteins | sample ETNtaG_18_FD_185762 | JGI IMG/M metagenome (GOLD analysis project Ga0208764, IMG submission 185762) | Marine microbial and viral communities from oxygen minimum zone, Eastern Pacific Ocean - ETNP201302SV91 (SPAdes) (version 2) | ecosystem: Environmental > Aquatic > Marine > Oceanic ... | reverse complement strand
TGTAGTTCAAGTTGTGGTTTATGTGGGAGGAATTCTTGTATTAATTATATTTGGAATCATGCTGACTAATAAAATAACCTCGGTTAATATTAGTAATACTTCTGTTCAAAAAAGTATCGGTTCCATTGTATTATTTGTATTTATAGCCGGTTTAGGATTCATGGTTGCTAAAACTCCATGGGTTTCGGTCGCTAATAGTGAACCAACTCAAACCACCGAAACGATTGGAAGATTATTAATGATTGATTATCTGCTTCCATTTGAAGTTGCCTCATTGCTTCTATTGGGTGCTTTGATTGCGGCTACAACCTTATCTAGGAAAGATGATTAATGGATAGTCTGAACAATTATTTGTTTGTAAGCGTAATTCTCTTTTCATTGGGTCTTTTTGGCGTAATTACGAGACGTAATGGTGTTGCAGTTCTTATGGGAGTAGAGTTGATATTAAATGCTGCCAATTTGAACTTTTTAGCCTTTGCTAGATTTGGAGGAATGAATATGGCCGGACATGTATATGCATTGTTTGTAATAGTATTGGCTGCCGCTGAAGCAGCTGTCGCATTGGCAATCATCATTAATATTTTTAATAATTATAAAACAATTAATATCGATGAAGTGAGTGAATTAAAGCAATGATTGCATCAAACACAATCACGCTTTTTTGTTTATTAATCTTATTTCTACCTTTGGTCGCTTTTGTGATAAATATATTTATTGGAAAAAGGTTACCTCGAGAAGGGGATTGGGTATCAGTAGGCGCTATACTCATTACGCTTTTATTATCATTAATTTTACTTATTTCAATGTTCATTAATGGAGATCCCAATTTTTCTCATGAAACAGTTTTGCCTTGGATCGATTTAGGAGCATTTAAAATTGATTTAGGGATTTGGGTTGATAATATCACCATAGTAATGCTAGTCGTTGTGGCTTTGATTTCCAGTATGACACATTTGTTTTCAATCGAATACATGAAGGGAGACATAAGATATAATCGGTACTATGCTTATCTCGGACTATTCACCTTTTCAATGAATGGGATTGTTTTAGCAAATAACCTAATGTCTCTTTATATCTTTTGGGAATTGGTAGGTGTGAGCTCTTATTTGCTAATTGGCCACTGGTTTGAAAAACATTCTGCTGCAGATGCGAGTAAAAAAGCATTTTTAACTAATCGCGTTGGAGATATAGGGTTTTTTATTGGTATTATGCTCATGTTTACAGCAATCAATTCCTTTAATTTTCAAGATTTGTTCGATGGAGTAAATCAAGGCTTAATGGCTGGAAATCTTTTGACATTAGCAGGGATTGCTTTATTTATGGGTGCAGTTGGAAAATCCTCTCAATTTCCCCTTCATATATGGTTACCTGATGCTATGGAAGGACCAACTCCAGTTTCTGCATTGATGCATGCAGCAACCATGGTAGCTGCTGGTGTTTATTTAACAGTCAGATTATTCCCATTATTTTCTCCGGAAGCGTTAACTGTCATTGCATACGTAGGTGGTTTTACAGCTTTATTTGCTGCTACAATTGCTATTACTCAAAATGATATTAAAAAAGTTTTAGCTTACTCTACAGTTAGCCAATTAGGATATATGATTTTAGCTGTTGGTGTCGGAAATTATGTGGCTGCATTTTTTCATCTTCTCACTCATGCGATGTTCAAAGCTTGTTTATTTTATGGGTCAGGTTCTGTTATTCATGCAATGCATCATTCTCTTCATGATATCAATGATCATGATACAGATCCACAAGACATGAGAAATATGGGTGGTTTTAATTCAAAAATGCCTATTACATACTGGACAATGGCAATCGCAACACTCGCCATATCCGGAGTGCCACTATTCTCGGGATTCTTATCTAAAGATGCTATTCTAGCAGGAACACTGTCTTTTGTTGAGCATCACCCTGAACATTTATTGTTGGCAATCTTTGGATTTGGAGCAGCTGCAATAACAGCGTTCTATATGTTCAGATTAATTTTTATGACATTTCATGGTAAGCCAAAAATGCCAGCAGTATTCAAAGGCATTCATGAATCTCCAAAGTTAATGACTTATCCTTTGATTTTGTTGGCTGGACTAAGCTTTTTCCTATTTTATACCTTGCCATATTTCAACCCTTTCTCTGATCATGGATGGTTTACTGACCTAATTAAAGCAAAGGATTCAGCTGTTCCTGGAAGCTTAACAGCAGCTGAAATATATGAAGGCGTCCACCATGCGCACTATCCAGCTATGGCCTTATCCTTAATTGTTGCTAGCTTGGGCATTGGGCTATCTTATTTATTTTATTTTAAACAAAAATTTTCCGCAAAAAGCTGGTCAAAAAGAATGGGCTTTCTTTATAAACTTTCTCTCAACAAGTATTTCTTTGATGAAAATTATAATCGGTTTCTCTACCAACCATTCTTAAAACTTTCTCGCGCTGTCGCATATTTGGATTGGGACTTATATGATAAATATTTTATCAATGGTTTTGGAAGAGTGACGCGTATTTTTTCCAAGTTAACTGGCCATATGGATTATGAAGGTCTTGATCAGTCACTGGTAGATGGCGTTGGAAGATCATTTCAAAGATTTGGCGAACAGTTAAAGCATGTGCAAACAGGCAGATTGCAAAACTATATGCTTTTTGCATTGATAGGTGTAATTGTTATTCTGGTATTTCAAACAATATAGGAATTTGATAAAGGTTAAAGTATGAACTATTTACTAAGTTGGATAATTTGGTTGCCAATCGTTGGAATGCTTGCAATTGCTTTTATTCCAAGAGATAAAACAGAGTTTATTAAGCAGGTTGCCGCTGTCGCTTCAGGGCTTCAATTGCTATTGACAATCTATCTTTGGAGAATTTTTGACCAGTCGGTTGGTACATTCCAATTTATGGAACGTGCTGAATGGATTCCATCCTTTAATATCACTTATATTCTCGGAGTTGATGGTCTCAGTTTTCCTATGGTATTCTTAATGGCGTTAATAGGATTTATTGGAGTTTTTGTTAGTTGGAATATTGATAAAGCCGTAAAAGGTTATTTCTCACTTTTTCTTCTTTTAAATACTGGCGTAATGGGTGTTTTTTTAGCGCTCGATTTCTTTCTGTTCTATATTTTTTGGGAAGTAATGCTCCTTCCTATGTATTTCTTGATCGGAATATGGGGAGGCCCGCAGCGTGAATATGCAGCGATAAAGTTTTTCCTTTATACCTTGGCCGGTTCAGTATTGATGTTGATTGCAATATTAGCTCTTTATTTTACTTGTGGTAACACTTTTGATATGATTGTCTTAATGGAAACTGCTCCTATTGCATTAAATGGTATGCTTTGGTGGGGTATGAGTGCAATAAAAGTAATATGGGTACTTTTATTTATTGGCTTTGCGATAAAAGTTCCTGTTTTTCCATTTCATACTTGGTTACCCTTGGCGCACGTTGAAGCACCAACGGCAATTTCAGTTATTCTAGCTGGTGTTTTGCTTAAGTTGGGAGTATATGGTATGCTAAGGATTAATTATACCATGTTACCAGATGGAGTATTTTGGTTTGCTGGCGCATTAGCGGTATTAGGATTAATTAATGTTATTTGGGGCGCAATGTGTGCTTTAGCGCAGAAAGATTTGAAGAAGCTAGTAGCCTATTCATCTGTAAATCACATGGGATATACACTAATAGGAATGGCTGCTGTTATTGCTGCTTCAACGATGAATGGTGATAATTTAATTAGTGCTCAAGCTGGAATGGGTGGTGCTGTATTTCAAATGTTTAATCATGGTACGATTTCTGCTATGCTATTTATTTTAGTAGGGGTGATTTATGATAGGGCCCATCATAGAGACATTGATGGGTTTGGAGGTCTTGCGGCGCAAATGCCAATATATACTGCTTTTGTAGCTGTAGCTTTTTTTGCGGGGCTTGGTTTACCAGGATTCAGTGGTTTTATAAGTGAAGCAATGATTTTCATTGGAGCTTTTCCAGTTTTTAAAACTATTGTAATTATCTCAACCCTGGGAATTCTTCTCAATGCAGCTTATTTCTTGTGGGCATTTCAGCGCATCTTTTTTGGTCCTGCAAATGAAAAGTATAATGATCTACCTGAAATAAATACAAGAGAGTTATTTACGGTAGTCCCGTTAGCAGTAATTACATTGATTTTAGGCATCTATCCACGTCCATTTCTCGATATGATTTCTGCAACATTAAATGTATTAATTGATTCGGTTGTATCTTTGGGTGGATTCACTAGTGCTTTTTAGTAAGAGTAATGCATGAGCAATTTCAATAGTTTATCTTATTATTGGCCGGAGCTTATTCTTACTGTAACAATATTAGTTGCTGTAATAGCAGATCTATGTTATCGTAGAGAGCAATCAGTTAATGTTGCATGGTGGGTGCTTGGAGGATTGGCTCTTACACTATTTGCTGTAAGAATGGGAGGAAGTAGTGTATCTCCTCTTTTTATGGGAATGGTAGCATCAGATCCATTTTCTGATTTTTTTAAGGTATTAATTATTTTATCAACTGCCTTAGTTATTCTTATGAGTTTTAATTCAAATGAATTAAAAGACTATAGAGTAGGTGAATATTTTTCAATATTATCAATTCTATCATTTGGCTTATTTCTTATGGTATCGGCAATTGATATATTAATGGTATACCTAGCCATCGAGATAGTATCGATAATGTCATTTTTTTTAGCAGGATATTTGAAAAAAAATCCACATAGTAATGAAGCATCATTGAAATATGTCATATATGGAGCTTTTTCATCAGGGATTATGCTTTATGGTTTCAGTATTCTTTTTGGGTTAACAGGTACCACAAAATTCTTTGAAATGCAAAATGCAATTTCTTCACTAGGCTCAGATTCGAATCTAGCATTGATCCTATCTGTAGTATTTATTTTGGTTGGATTTGGATATAAAATTTCCGCTGTTCCTTTTCATTTTTGGACACCAGATGTTTATGAAGGATCGCCAACAACCATTACTGCATATTTATCGGTTGCTCCTAAAGCGGCAGGTTTCGCTCTGTTAATTCGATTCTTTAATCAAGTTTTTGGTGATGGTACAGCAATGACATCTGAGTCCTGGATGGCGGTCAATAATCTACCTTGGCCTGAATTGATGGCAGTTTTGGCCGCTGCAACGATGACTGTAGGAAACTTAGTTGCTATTCAACAAAATAGCGTAAAACGAATGTTAGCTTATTCTAGTATTGCTCATGCAGGATATATGATGATGGCGCTGCCATTGATGTCACAGTCTGGCGTCTATGGAATTATGATATATCTCGTTGTATATCTTTTTATGAATCTCGGGGCTTTCTTTGTACTTATATATGTTCAAAGTGAAGTTGGAGGTGAAACCTTTAATGACTTTGATAGTTTAGGTTGGAAAATGCCTTTTATTGGTATACTCATGACGCTATTTATGGTTTCACTAACGGGCTTGCCTCCTACAGCAGGCTTCATTGGGAAATTTTATATTTTTGCATCAGTTATTGAAGCAGGGTCTCAGTATTATTGGTTAGCATTTGTTGGGGCGCTTAATAGTGTCGTATCCCTTTACTATTATATCCGTGTTGTTAAACACATGTATTTGATAGGGGAACGAAGTGAATCAATTGGTCTGCCATCTTCCAATCTAGTGACTTTAGTTCTTATTGTATTGGCAATTCCAACCTTTATTTTTGGTTGGTATTTCGGTCCTTTAACAGATTGGGTAAATCAATCTTTTGTGATTTTCCAAGGAATGTGATTATATCCTTACTTTTATAGAGAAAATAATTGGCTGATTATAATTTAGTAAAAGGGCATGATATAAGAATCGCAGGTGTTCCTAAAAACAGCGTTGTTGAAGGGAAGGCTCCTGAATTTGTAGCATTGAAGCCAAGTGAATTTAGAGGGGTTAAGCCGAAATTGATGGTGCAAGAGGGTGGGCATGTAAAAATAGGTACCCCCTTATTTCATGATAAAACTAATTCCCAGATAACTTGGCCATCTCCGGGTTCAGGTGAAATAACAGAAATAAAATATGGACCACGCCGAGTTATTGAAAAAATAGTAATAAAATTATCTGATGAGGAATCATCAGAATCTTTTTCGTCTTACAATCCTCAAGAGCTAAATAATTTAAGTCGCGAGAAGATACTCTCCGCATTATTGAAAGGAAGTATTTTTCCTTTTATTCGCCAGAGACCATTTAATAAAGTTCCTGACCCTGATATTATTCCAAGAGATATTTTTGTTTCAGGTTGGAATTCTAGCCCTTTAGCTGTCAATCTAGACTTAGCCTTAAGAAGAAGATTGCCCCAGTTCCAAGCAGGAGTTGATATATTAAATAAACTTACTGATGGAAAAGTTCATTTATCATATAACGAAAATACGGTTTCTGATACATTGTTGAATGTAAGAGGAGCTCGAGCACATACTTTCAATGGTCCACACCCTGCAGGAAATGTAGGAATCCAAATTCATCATATTTCTCCAATTAATTTAAATGATTTAGTCTGGACCGTTAATGCACAAGACGTTGTTAGAATTGGCAATTTTTTCTTGACTGGTAAATTGGATACAACACTTTTTGTTACAGTTGGGGGCCCAAGTGTTTTAAATCCTGTTCATATTAAATCACGATTAGGTTCAAAAATCGAATATTTACTTAAAGATAATTTATCTGAAGATGAAAATCGTGTTATCTCTGGAGATGTGTTAACTGGCACAAAATCAAGCTTAGAGGATTTTATAGAGTTTTATCACTCAACTATTTCTGTAGTACCACATGAAACTTCAAGAGAATTCTTGGGTATGCTTAGGCCTGGCTCATCTTCATCGAGATATAGTTTGACGAATGCTTTTATTGGTTCTAGACAAAAGGATTATAGTTTTAACACCTTAAAGAATGGAAGTGAAAGATATATTTTACCAATTGATACTTGGGAGAATGTATTGCCCATGGATATTATTCCAAATGCTCTGTATCGTGCAATTTATGCAAATGATATCGAAGAAATGGAGCAATTAGGAATTATAGAATGTGATGAAGAAGATTTTGCTCTATGTTCATTCGCTTGTCCTAGTAAAATTGATGTAGGTGGAATGATACGTCAAGGATTAGATCTTATGGAGGAGGAAGGTTAAATGTTAGGTCTCCTAAAAAAGGTTTTAGACAAATATAGAGAAAATTTTGAAGAAGGTGGAAAATTAGAAAGATTATATCCAATTTATGAAGCCACAGATACTATTTTGTTTTCTACAAATGAAGTAACTGAAGCTGGACCCCATATTCGAGATAGTATTGACACAAAACGAGTTATGATTTTGGTGGTGATTTCTCTATTGCCGCTATATTTTTTTGGAGCAACAAATATAGGTTTTCAAAATAGTATTGCAATTGGTTTAGAAAGATCAAATTGGGAGAATTTTTGGTTTGGTTTTTCTAAAATTTTACCCATAATCATTGTGACCTTTACTGCTGGTGCATTTTGGGAACTTTTGTTTGCAGTTGTGCGGAAACATCCTCTTAGTGAGGGCTTTTTGGTTACCTGCGCACTCATTCCATTGACAATGCCGGCTGGAATACCGTTGTGGCAAATTGTCGTAGCAACAACTTTTGGGATTGTAATTGGGAAAGAAATTTTTGGTGGTGTTGGTATGAATATATTTAACCCCGCCTTAATGGCTAGAGTGTTCATATTTTTTACTTATCCGACAAAAATTTCTGGTGATAAAGTGTGGGTTTTGGGTCCTGACGGTTATTCTGGCGCTACCGCATTATCAATACCTGCATCAGAATTGAATCAGGATGCATTTACCCTACTTAATAATTTTGGTCAATTTGATTATTCTTGGTGGAATATGTTCTGGGGTTGGATTCCTGGGTCAATAGGAGAAACGAATAAATTCCTAATTATTATTGGCGCATTATTTCTTGCATATATAAAAATTGTTAATTGGCGAGTTATGTTTGGTGCCGTACTGGGATTGGTTGGTACAGCTTTATTAACAAACCTAGTTGCACCATTCTCAAGTAATTCAATGTTTACAATTCCCCCTCATTACCATTTAGTTATGGGAAGTTTTTTATTTGGAACAGCATTTATGGCAACCGAACCTGTTACAGGTTGTCACACCAATCAGGGTAGATGGATTTATGGAATTTTATTTGGGAGTTTAACGGTTATCATACGATCAATAAATCCTGCTTATCCGGAAGGGGTAATGCTATCGATATTATTTGTAAATGCATTTGCAGCTTTGATTGATTGGTTTGTTATTCAAGCAAATATTAAACGAAGGCAGGCTCGGTATGCACAGTAATCGTTATACATTAATTTTTGCGATGGCAATAACAATTGTGCTAGCATTTTTTCTTTCGCTTGCAGATTCTTCTTTAAAAGACAAGTATGAAAAAAATGTTGAAGTTGATATAAGAAAGAATATTTTATTATCATTAGGTTTTATTCCTACTGATGATTTACCATGGACCAATGAAAATGTGGAATCCATTTTTCAAAATTCAATAGTTGAGTTTGTTGTTGACAATTCTGGTTCTATTGTTGCAAATAAATTTCCTCAAGACCTTGACCCTAATGTAGATTTGAATTTGCATCCTATTTATAAAAGAGTATCTAATAGTATAACAGAAGGATACTCTATCCCAATCTCAGGCAAAGGTCTGTGGGGAACTATGTTTGGTTATTTTTCAATTGAACCTGATGGCGCAACTGCCAAAGGGATTACTTTTTATCAGCATATTGAAACACCTGGTTTAGGTGGTGAAGTTGATAAGCCATGGTTTCAAAATAATTTTGTTGGTAAGCGTTTTGTAGATGAAAACGGTACTTTAATAGGTATCCAAACAGTTAAAGGACAAGTAGATGAGACTTCTAAAGAGGCTTATCATTTAGTCGATGGAATTTCAGGAGCAACAATGACCTCTAAAGGTCTAAATCAATACTTACTTAAGGATTTAAAATTGTATGATCCATATTTTTCAAAGATTAGAACTAAAAGGAATGGCTAATGGCCTTAAGTAAAAAATCTAAGACTGCTTTTACTGACCCTTTGATGAGTAATAATCCTATTAGTTTGCAGGTACTCGGGATCTGTTCGGCACTGGCAGTAACTACTAAATTGGATACAGCCGTAGTTATGTCTTTTGCTGTGATTGCGGTTCTGTCAGTATCAAATACTGTAATTTCAATTTTAAGAAAAATGATACCTGCAAAGGTTAGAATAATTGTACAACTATCGGTTATTGCATCGATGGTGATATTAACCGATATGGTTCTTAAAGCGTTCTTTTATGATATAAGTAAACAGTTATCTGTTTTCGTTGCTTTGATAATCACCAATTGTATTATCATGGGACGTGCAGAAGCTTTTGCTATGCAAAATGGACCTGGACGGTCTTTATTAGATGGGCTGGGCAATGGATTAGGCTATGGATTAATTCTAATTGGAGTAGCTTTTTTTAGAGAACTTTTAGGATTTGGTACGATATATAATTATCAAGTTATTCCAGAATCTTTTTATCAAGCAGGATATGAAAATATGGGATTAATGGTTTTAAGCCCGGGTGCATTTATTATTCTTGGACTTATTGTATGGGCACAACGCATCATTGGTAAGGTGGAAGAGGAATAGTATTTTGGAACATTATATTAGTTTAATTACAAAAGCTGTTTTTATAGAAAATATTCTTCTTGCCTATTTTTTGGGTATGTGTTCATTTTTGGCCATTTCAAAGAAAGTCGATGCATCGATTGGATTGGGTTTGGCTGTAACATTCGTTTTGACAATAACTGCGCCAACTAATTGGTTTATTTATACATTTTTGATAGGAGACGGTGCTTTAGCATGGGCTAACTTGCCAGAAATTAACCTTAGTTTTTTAAAACCTATTGTGTTCATTGCAGTGATTGCTGCTATGGTGCAGCTAGTTGAAATGGTTATTGATCGATTTTCTCCAGCTCTCTATCAAAATCTTGGTATATTTTTACCATTGATTGCAGTTAATTGTTCTATTCTAGGGGGATCATTGTTTCTCGTTGAACGAGAATATACCTTATTAGAATCTACTGTTTTTGGATTTGGATCAGGATTGGGATGGTTTCTAGCGATTATTGCAATGGCATCTATTCGGTATCGTTTACGTTATTCTAATGTTCCATTAAAGCTTCGTGGCATTGGAATAACCATGCTACTAACCGGACTCTTATCAATTGCATTTATGGCATTTGGGGGAATACAATTGTGATAACAACTTCAACCATCTTGAGCATACTTATTTTTTCTGGAGTGATATTAATTCTTGTTGCATTGCTGAACTTTGCAGAATCAAAACTCTTGCCTCAAGAAGAGGTCTCAATCAAGATCAATGGAGATGATGATAAATCTATTCAAATCCGTCCAGGCAGTACGTTATTATCTGCATTGGCGGGTAAGAGCATTTTTCTTCCATCAGCTTGCGGAGGAGGAGGGACATGTGCGCTTTGCAAGTGTCAGGTCAATTCGGGAGGAGGAGGGATTCTGCCTACGGAAACTGGACATATTAATAGAAGAGAAGCCAAAGAAAATTGGCGTTTAGCATGTCAAGTGAAGATCAAAGAAAATATGGATATCAATGTTCCTAATGAGATATTTAATATTCAAAAATGGGAGTGTACTGTAAGATCAAATGATAGTGTGGCTACTTTCATTAAAGAGTTAGTTTTAGAATTACCTTCAGGTGAAAATTTAGACTTTACTGCGGGTGGCTATATTCAAATAGACGTTCCTGAATATTATGATCTAAGTTTTAAAGATTTTGTTATTGATAATGAATATCATCCTGATTGGGATAAGTTTAATATTTGGAATATTAAAGCTAGTAATGATGAAGACTGTTTTAGAGCTTATTCTATGGCGAACCATCCGGCTGAAGGTAATATAATAATGCTTAATGTGAGAATTGCAACACCACCGCCAGCATTATGGAATAAAGTTCCGCCAGGCATTGCTTCATCATATATTTTCGATTTAAAACCAGGAGACAAGGTTACTATATCAGGTCCATTTGGAGAATTTTTTGCTAAAGACACTGATCGTGAAATGGTATATCTTGGTGGCGGTGCTGGAATGGCACCCATGAGAAGTCATTTATTCGATTTACTGGATACTAAAAAGTCTACTAGAAAGATAACTTACTTTTATGGCGCACGTTCAGCTAGAGAAATGTTTTATCATGAAGATTTTTTAAATCTTGAGAAAGAATTTCCCAATTTCAAATATGTCGTAGGTCTTTCTGAACCTTTACCTGAGGATAATTGGGAAGGTGCAACCGGATTTATTCATAATGTTGCATTTGAGGATTATTTGAAGGACCATGAAGATCCAACTGAAATTGAATATTATATGTGTGGACCACCCATGATGATTGATGCTTGTGATAAAATGTTATATGATTTAGGCGTAGAAAGAGAAATGATAGCTTATGATAGTTTTGGTTAATCTCTATTATTTTACTTTTTTTTCTAAAGCCCGACATTTGTTGGGCTTTCTTTTTCTACTTATTATTTCTTGTTCAAGAATTGAATCTGTAGAAGAAATTAACGGTATGGCTTGGGGTACTTCTTATTCAATACAAATCGTAGAAGATTCAAATGTTAATATGAGTATAACATCAATTAAAATGGATATTGATTCTATCATAAATAATATAGATGAACAAATGTCTACTTATAAATTAAATAGCGAGATTTCGTTATTTAATCAAATGCCTATAGGTGCCGTAATTAAAGTTTCTTCGGGTTTTGCAGAAGTAATAAATAGATCAATTTATTGGAGTAAATTAACTTCGAATGCATTTGATATTTCAGTTTTCCCTATGATATTGCTTTGGAGGAAAGGTAAAAATGATCGTGAGTATGAAGATGTTTGGGAACCTCCATCAGATTTTGATGTATTTATGGAGATGTCAAAAGTGGGTTCAAATAAAATCAAATTAAATGGGAAAAATTTAGTTAAATCAATAAAAGGTCAAATGTTAGATGTAAATGCTATAGCTAAAGGCTGGGGAGTTGACCAAGTTTATAAATATTTAATATCAAAAGGCCTTTCAAGGTTTATGGTTGAAATTGGCGGTGAGGTTAGAGTAATTGGAACAAACAAAAAGGGAAATAAATGGAAAATTGGAATAGATAGACCTATTTCAACGAATCAGCCTGGAGATGATATCCTAGCTGTGATTTCCTTAGATAATAAAGCAATGGCTACATCAGGTAATTACAGAAGTTTTTTTGAATATGATGATAAACAATATTCACATATAGTTGATCCAAGAAATGGTTATGCATTACAATCATCAATTTCATCAGTGTCTGTAGTAGGACCAACTTGCATCGATGCAGATGCTCTTGCTACTGCATTAAATGTGATGTCATTAGATACAGGTAAATCTTTAATCGACTCTTTAGATGGATTTGAAGCTTATTGGGTCATAAAACAATCAGATGGCCGATTTAGGACTGAGTCTTCAAAAAATATGCCAATTGATGTGAACTTATAACTTTGGTTTTTGAGAAGGGTCATCGCAGATACCACCTTTAAGGCAAACGCAATCATTTATTACACCTCCACATGATCCCTGTAAAGGTCTGCGATTAAAAATAACCCCGATAGACATTCCAAGAATAGCAATGCCAATGATTAAGATCGCTAAAAATAATTGCATCAATAAAATTACGATAAAATCAATATAGAAAACCGTTATCAAAAATTAGGATGATTATACAGAACCAATTAATTTTGATACGTAAACATGGAGTGTTAATATCACGATGATTAATAATATGAAGAAAATAATTTTCACCATATTTTTGTTTTCAGGGTTTATTTTTGCTGGTGGAGGGAGTGCTCCTCATCTCAATGGAGCAGATTTATCAATACTTTGGGTTTTTCCTTTTGCCGGTATACTGCTATCTATTGCAGTATGTCCTTTAGTTGCACCTCACTTCTGGCACCAAAATTTTGGTAAAATTTCTACATTTTGGGCAATATTATTTATTATTCCCTTCCTGTTTAAAGTAGGATTTACTGTTACTCTCTATGAATTACTTCATGTTGGGTTATTAGAGTATGTACCATTCATTATATTACTTTTAGCATTGTTTACTATTTCTGGAGGAGTTCAGCTTACAGGAGCACTTGTTGGCACACCTATTATTAATACAAGTATTATTCTTATTGGAACAATTCTTGCAAGCTGGATGGGAACAACTGGAGCAGCTATGCTGCTAATTAGACCACTAATACGAGCCAATAAAGATCGAAAAAATAAAGTTCATGTAATTGTTTTCTTTATTTTTCTGGTGGCTAACATTGGTGGCTCCTTAACTCCATTAGGTGACCCACCACTATTTTTGGGTTTTTTGAAAGGAGTAAACTTTTTTTGGACTACATCTGCAATGATGGTTCCTATGTTGTTTATGGCTATTTCACTCTTAATCATATTTTTTATTTTTGACACTTATTTGTATAAGAAGGAAAATATTAAAACAGTAGAAACCGAAATTAAGATTGGTATTGAAGGTTCTTTTAATCTTTTATTATTGTTAGGTGTAATTGGCTCAGTATTATTAAGTGGATTTTGGAAACCTCATATTGAATTTGAAGTTTTCCATGTTCATGTTGAATTGCAAAATGTTGTTCGTGATATTTTATTATTATCTCTTGCATTTGCTAGTTGGAAGCTTACTTCATCAAAAATCAGAGAAGCTAATGAGTACACCTGGTTTCCAATTGTTGAAGTAGCCAAATTGTTTGCGGGTATTTTTGTAACTATTATACCTGCCATTGCTATATTAAAAGCAGGAACTTCTGGTGCCTTGGGTATCGTGATTAATTCTGTTTCAAATGAATCAGGACCGATCAATTATATGTATTTTTGGGCTACAGGAATATTATCGAGCTTTTTAGACAATGCACCTACGTATTTGGTCTTCTTTAATACGGCTGGCGGAGATGCAGTGCAATTAATGACTGATATGTCTAATACACTCTTGGCAATATCAGCAGGAGCAGTATTTATGGGCGCAAATACATATATAGGAAATGCACCAAATTTTATGGTTAAATCTATTTCAGAATCATCAGGCATAGAAATGCCATCTTTTTTTGGATATTTATTTAAATGGTCTTTGCCGATTCTATTTCCATTATTTTTAATTGTTACTTTTCTATTCTTTTAATTCATGGGAAGAATCTCAAAAGTTACTACCAAAACCGGAGATAACGGTGAAACAGGCCTAGGTGATGGATCTCGCGTATCCAAAACTCACCCCCTTGTTTGGTTTTTAGGTGAAATTGATGAATTGAATTCATATTTGGGACGAGCAATCTCGTCGTGTAACAAAGATGCAATAGTGCTCGAGCTTCAATCTATTCAGCAAGATCTTTTCAATATGGGTGGTGAAGCTTCCATGCCTCAGACCGAAATAAAATTATTAACTAAAGACAGGGTTTCATTCTTAGAAGATCGTATTGCAAACATAAATGAAAAACTCCCTCCTTTAGAGGAGTTTATTCTCCCTGGAGGTGATGAGTTTTGTTCAAGAATTCATGTTTTGAGAGCCATTTGTAGGCGGGTAGAGCGATATTGTGTAAAAGCAAAAGAAGAAGGTATTGAAATCAGATATTGGTTGCTCTATTTAAATCGATTAAGTGATTATTTTTTTGTCTTATCAAGGCATTTTTCTTTAGAAGATGGCGATGATGAGATTCATTGGGATCGAAATAAATAATCCTTTCTATATTTAGTTTTAATCTCTAAAAATAACCTAAATTCTTTGTCGTACTAAATTAAAATAATGCTCGACTGGAAACTACTATATCAAAAGATTGAATCTGCAGAAAGAATTCTGCTATCTACACATGAGAATCCTGATGGTGATGGATTAGGTAGTGCTTATGCCATGTATCACCATCTTAAGAACTTAAAAAAAGACTGCCGAGTTATTCATATCTCAGAATTGCCTTCGGAATACAATTTCTTCAATAACGATAATGCAATCGAAACATATAATTCTGGAACTCATGATGATTGGATATTAAATATTGATTTGGCGTTAATTTTTGATGTTGGTGATTTTCGTCGTCTGAGAGATATAGGTGAAGTACTCATAGATAATAGTAAACATGTTATCAATATTGACCATCATCCTGATCTTAGTGACGGGAGGTTCGCAGAAAATTTCATCAATGTAGATGCAGCTGCAACGGGTGAAATGGTATATGATTACCTGAAAACAATTAATGTCGATTTAACTAAGCCTATGGCTGAGGGCATTTACACAGCTGTTATGACAGATACAGGTTCATTTTGTTATAGTAATACAAACCAGAAATGTCATCAGATTGCAATTGAATCAATAGATTTAGGTGTAAATACATCAAAAATTTATCAAACTGTATATGAAAATCGTTCTCCAGCCCAAGTAGCACTTCTTGGTGAACTTTTACATAATTTAGATTACGATTCAAATGGTGAATTAGCATGGTTTTCAATTGATCAAGAGATGTTGAAAAAGGTTGGTGCAAAGAATAAAGATGTTGATGGATTCACAGATTTTGTTAGATCAATAAAAGGCGTTGAAATTTCAATAATGTTTTTTGAACTCAACTCAAATACAGTACGAATTAATTTTCGATCTAAAGGGAAATATGTTATTAATGAAATTGCAAAATCTTTTAGTGGAGGGGGACATAAGTTTGCAGCTGGCGCCTTAGCAAAAGGAAATCTCCAAATAATTGTCTCAAAAGTATTGGAAAAGACAAAAGAATCAATTCTATCTCAAAATGGAAATAGTAAATGAAGATTTTTTTGGCAAAAGATGCTGGATACTGTTTTGGAGTCCGCGATGCTGTAAACTTAGCATATGAGAGCGCTGAAAAGTATGGTGATGTATATATGCTTGGAGATATAGTTCATAATGAAAACGTAATAAAAGATTTAAATCAAGCTGGTGCCAAAGTAGTTAGTAGTCTAGATGAGGTCCCTGATGGAAAACCTATATTATTTAGAGCTCATGGAACTCCAATAGAAACTTGGAGTGATGCCGATAAAAAAAATATGAATATTGTCGATGCTACTTGCCCATTAGTTAAAGAAATACATGAAGAAGCTGTCAAATTTGCTAAAGAAGGAAGAAAGATTATTATTATTGGAGATCATGGTCATGATGAAGTTGTAGGAATTTCGAGCCAAGTTGACGATGCGATAATTGTTTCAAACACTGATGAAGCAATGAAATTGAGAAAAATGAAACGTGTTGGTGTAGTTACACAATCCACTCAAACTATCGAGAATGTTCAAGCAATTATTAATATACTTATGACAAAAGTTTTTGATTTAAGATTTGTAAATACGATTTGTTTTCCAACAAAGCGGAACCAGAGCCAAATAAAAGAGTTATCTAGAGAATGTGATGTAATGATTGTAATTGGCTCTTTTACAAGTGCAAATTCCAAACGATTAACTTTATTGGCTCAAGAAATTAATAAAAAAACTTTCCAGATTACTTGTGCTGATGAAATAAAGCCAAAATGGTTTGATGGAGCGAACTCTGTTGGTCTATCAGCTGGGGCGAGCACACCTGATAGTATTATAAATGAAGTTTTAAAAAGGCTCAAAAGTATAAATAAAAATTCTAAGGAGATGATTTATGGCTAAAAAAGGTTCATTTGAAGTAAAAGTTGGCCTGGCGGAAATGCTAAAAGGTGGAGTTATTATGGATGTTATGAATGCAGAACAAGCAAAGATCGCTGAAGATACTGGTGCTGTTGCAGTCATGGCTTTAGAACGAATACCTTCTGAAATAAGAAAGCACGGTGGGATTTCACGAGCAAGCGATCCACAAATGATTAAAGATATTCAAAGTTCAGTATCAATTCCAGTAATGGCAAAAGTAAGGATTGGTCATTTTGCAGAAGCTCAAATACTCGAAGCCTTAGAAGTTGATTTTGTTGATGAAAGTGAAGTTTTAACTCCTGCAGATGAACATAACCATATTTGGAAACATGATTTTAAAGTGCCATTCGTATGTGGATGTAGAAACTTGGGTGAAGCACTAAGGCGTATTGGTGAAGGTGCATCAATGATACGAACCAAAGGGGAAGCTGGTAGTGGGAATATTGTTGAAGCAGTACGACATATGCGTCAAGTTCAGAGTGATATAAAAAAATTAACCGTCATGAACCAAGATGAACTAATGGCTGTAGCAAAGGAGATGGGAGCTCCATTTACGCTAGTAGAGCAAGTAGCAAAATTAGGTAAGCTCCCGGTGCCAAATTTTGCAGCAGGTGGTATTGCAACCCCTGCAGATGCATCTTTAATGATGCAGTTGGGCGCAGAAACTGTATTTGTAGGCTCTGGTATTTTTGCCAGTGAAGATCCAGCTCCTCGAGCAAAAGCGATTGTTGATTCTGTTGCATATTATAAAGATGCGGCAAAATTAGTAGAGATTTCTACTGGTTTAAAATCAGCGATGAAAGGCTTGGATATGTCAGAAATCCCTGAAGGTGAACGCTTGCAAGAAAGAGGATGGTAGTTAATAGAAATTTCATATGATTGGTGTCCTAGCACTTCAAGGAGATTACTCAAAGCACCTCGAGATATTAGAGAAATTAAAAATATCTTCGTGTGAGATTCGTTATCCTCACCAATTGAATGAGATTAATGGTCTCATAATTCCTGGAGGGGAATCAACAACAATGACTGATTTAATTGAGCGTAATGACCTGCACGATAATATTATTACATTTTCTAATAAAAATCCAATTCTTGGAACATGTGCTGGATTAATTATGATGTCAAGATCTGTAAATGACACTAGAGTGAAATCATTAAATATTCTAGATATTGAAGTGGATCGAAATGCTTATGGAAGACAGGTAAATTCATTTACAGATAAATTGTCAATTTCTATTGAAGGAATATCAAAAAATATTACAGCAACATTTATTAGAGCGCCAAAGATTAATAAGATGGGAAAAGAAATTGAGATAATATCTAGTTATAACAATGAACCCGTTGCTGTAAAACAAGGAATTCATATGGGCTTAGCCTTTCATCCTGAACTAGATGGGATAACTCTATTCCATGAATTTATTTTTGTTAAACAGCTCAATAAAACTTCCCATGCAGCTTAAGTTATTACCAAATATAGAATCTCCAGAAGATATTCGTGAGTTCTCTATTGAGGAACTTAATGAACTCGTTGATGAATTACGCCACCATACTATTGAAACAATTAGTAGAATAGGTGGTCATCTTGCTCCTACGCTAGGTGTTATTGAACTTACGGTAGCCCTACATAAAGTGTTTGAAACACCTAAAGATAAAATCATTTGGGATGTTGGTCATCAAGGTTATGCGCATAAACTATTAACAGGCCGCTTTAATCAGTTCTCTTCCATCAGGCAATTTGGCGGACTAAGCGGGTTTTTAAAACGTTCCGAGAGTGATTATGATGTGTTCGGGGCAGGGCATGCATCGACTTCTATATCGGCGGCTACGGGTATTGCTCAATCGCGAAAACATTCCGGAAAAAACTTTCGCGTAGTCTCAGTTATAGGAGATGGATCTATGACTGGTGGTTTAGCATTTGAAGCACTAAATAATGCTGGCGCTCTAAAAACTCCAATGATTGTTATTCTCAATGATAATGAAATGTCTATTAGCCCTAACGTTGGTGCTTTAAATACATATTTAACTAAAATAGTAACCAACCCTATATATAATCATATAAGGGAGGAAATTTGGAATCTTTCAGGGAAATTACCATTTGGTAAAAAAAAGGCGCGAACAATCCTTCATCGCGTTGAAGATAGTTTAAAATCACTTTTAGTGCCTGGTATGCTTTTTGAGGAACTTGGCTTTCGCTATATTGGTCCTATTGATGGCCATAATCTTAAAGATTTAGTCGATACATTTGAAAAGATCAAAGATGTAAAATCGCCAATGCTATTACATGTTCTAACAAAAAAAGGAAAGGGCATGGCTAACGTTAAAAAAGATAAATATCATTCTGATGCTGTGAAATATCATGCTGTAAAGCCAAATGGTAAAGTTTCAAATATTAAAGCTGATACTGTACCAATATTTCAAGATGTTTTTGGTTCTCTTGTATCTGAGGTAGCTAGAAATCGTAAAGATACTGTTTGTATTACTGCAGCTATGAGAGAAGGGACAGGACTGGTTCAATACGCAAAAGAATTTCCTAAACGGTACTATGATGTGGGAATTGCTGAAGGACATGCTGTCACATTTGCCGCTGGATTGGCAACAGAAAATATTCGTCCTATTGTTGCCATTTATTCAACTTTTTTGCAGAGAGCTTTTGATCATATTATTCATGATGCTGCAATCCAACACTTGCCAGTTGTTTTTTGTATGGATCGAGCTGGAATAGCCGGAGAAGACGGTCCAACACATCATGGAGCATTAGATATTGCTTATTTGAAATGTATTCAAGATATGATAGTTACTGCACCTAAAGACGGTAATGAATTGCGTCATTTACTTTATACGGGTTTAGATTATAAGGAGGGTCCTTTTGCTATCCGATATCCAAAAGCTTCCTCTATTAATTTTGATAAATTAGAACAAGCTGAATTACTTCCAATTGGAAGTTGGGAAGTCCTTAGGCAAGGTCAAGAAACAGTTATTCTTGCCGTTGGCCCTCAAGTTTATGAAGCATTAAATGCTGCAAAAAATTTAGAACTCAGTGGAATTAACTGTGAAGTCGTTAATTGCCGATTCATCAAACCCATGGATCAAGATTATTTACACAATGTTATTAAAAGTTTTAAAAATGTAGTTACAGTAGAAGAAGGAGTGGCCAGTGGTGGTTTTGGCGAAAGTGTTGCCTCATGGTTATCGATCAATGGATTTAAAGGTGATATTAAAACTATTGCATTGCCTGATAAATTTGTTGAGCATGGACCAAGGCAATTGCTTTTAGATAAGTATGGTGTAAGCCAAGAAGGAATTGAATCACTATTGACTGCAAAAAATTCTAATGTGGAAACTGAAGTCACCGAGAGCTTTCAATGAACTCTGTTGTGCTTGTAGTAATTGGTTTTGCAGCCTTTTTTCTAGGCTACAAATTTTATTCTCGGTATTTGGGCAATCAAATCTACGATATTAATGATGAAAAAACAGTGGTCCCTTCATCGTTATTCGAAGATGGGATTGATTATATTCCTACAAAAAAACATATTTTATTTGGTCATCATTTCACATCTATTGCTGGTGCTGCTCCTATAATTGGCCCTTGTGTCGCTGCTTATTGGGGTTGGTTACCAGCTTTACTATGGATATTAGTAGGAACTGTATTTATGGGGGCCGCGCATGATTTTGGCGCTTTAGTCACTAGTGTCAAAGAGAAAGGTCGAAGTATTGCAGATATTGCTTCAACAACAATCAGTCACCGTGCGAGAATGATGTTTTTAATTTTTGTGATATTATTAGTTTGGCTAATATTAGCTGTCTTTGCAATGGCTATAGCTGATCTCTTTGTTAGTATCCCAACATCTGTAATCCCAATTAATGTCCAAATTATTATTGCTATAGCAATGGGATTTCTTATTTATAAGAAGAAAATTGAAAGTTTTTTCCCTTCATTAATTGCTCTAGGCATTTTATACTTTTTTGTTTGGGTAGGAACCACTTCTCCAGTTGATTTTACTCATACAATGACAACACAAAATGCAAAAAATCTTTGGATTATCTTATTATTTATTTATTCTGCTATTGCGAGTTTGTTACCTGTTTGGACTCTTTTACAGCCTAGAGATTATATCAATAGTCATCAGTTATTTGTTGGTCTTGGTTTATTATTTTTAGGTATTTTTATTGCTCACCCCGAAGTAGATGCACCTGCACTGCGTTCTTTATCTGAACCAGGAACTCCTGGCCTATTTCCATTACTTTTTGTAACGATTGCTTGTGGTGCAATCAGCGGTTTTCATGGATTGGTTTCATCAGGAACTTCGTCAAAGCAATTAGAGAAATTATCTGATTCACGGATGGTTGGTTATGGTGGAATGATTGGAGAAGGAACTTTAGCATTAGTATCAACTATTACCGCTGTCGCTGGAATCTCGCTGGTTGGTCATAGCAACCTGCCTTCTGTGGGTGCAGTGCCTGATTTAAATTGGTCTGTGTATTATGATACATGGGCACATGCGAGTGCAAATAAAGCCAGTGCATTTGTTCTTGGAGGAGGCGCTTTACTCAAATCTATTGGACTATCTGAATCACTAGCCAATACCTTAATGGCTGTGTTAGTTATTTCGTTTGCTGCAACAACTTTAGATACAGCAACTAGGATTCAAAGATTTATTTTGAATGAATTTGGTAAAGCGACTAAAGTTAAGATTCTATCAAATCGATATATTGCAACATTAATTGCTATTATTCCTGCAGTGCTAATGGCTTTTTGGAATATAACTGATCCAGGCTCTGGTGGTACGAGACAAGCAGGTTGGGTTTTATGGCCAATTTTTGGGGCAAGCAATCAAATGTTAGCTGCTTTGACACTGATGGTATTAACTCTCTATTATTGGCAAAAAAAGAAACCGTTTTTACCGTTGTTAATCCCTATGTTAGTTATCATGATTGTTACTCTTACAGCATTAATGGTAAATGCTATTAAATTCTATGGAGTAAATGGAATTTTATTTGTTTTAAACCTTATTTTGATTGCCTTGATTTTTTGGATGATATATGAAGGCTTTAATAAAGTATTAGATGTACGGAAAAAACTGTAGGTTTAATTTTTAGGCATTATGATGACAAAACAGTTAGAATTATTTGATAAATCTAAAAAGCAATGGGAAGATGATTTTAGTTCATCTCAATCAAGAGAATATAGTTTTGATACTATAAGTGGTGAATCTGTTGATCCGTTATATCTTCCAAAAGAACCCGGTAAAGATTATTTGGATAAATTAGGATTCCCAGGGCAGTTTCCCTATACTAGGGGAGTATATGCCAATATGTATCGAGGGAAACTTTGGACAAAAAGGCAATTTTCAGGTTTTGGTACACCTGAAGAGACTAACTCTCGTTACCATTCATTATTGCAAAAAGGCCTTACAGGACTCTCAGTGGCCTATGATATGCCCACGCTTATGGGCTATGACCCCGATCATCCATGGTCTGAGGGAGAAGTTGGAAAATGTGGAGTATCAGTAGCATCTATTAAAGATATGGAACAATTATTTAAGGATATTGATTTAGGAAAAATCTCTGTTTCACAAACTATTAATGGTCCATCAGTAATTTTGTTGGCGTTCTATATTGCTGTAGCTGAGAATCAAGGTGTACCTTTGAATAACTTAACAGGAACTTTGCAAAATGATATTCTAAAAGAATTTATTGCTCAAAAAGAATGGATTTTTCCACCTGAGCCATCAATGAGAGTAATTACAGATATGATGAAATTTTGCACAGAAAATATGCCAAAATATAATACAATTTCTATTTCGGGATATCATATCAGAGAAGCCGGTTCAACAGCTGCTCAAGAATTAGCTTTTACATTGGCAAATGGTTTTACATATGTAGAGTATGCCATGGCAGCGGGTATTGATATAGATGCTTTTGCGCCCCGTCTCTCTTATTTTTTTAATTCCCATATGGATTTCTTTGAAGAAATAGCTAAGTATCGTGCAGCACGACGGATTTGGGCATTTCGAATGAAAAATAAATATGGAGCAAAAGATCCACGTTCTTGGAAGTTAAGATTTCATGCGCAAACAGCTGGTTGTTCGCTTACAGCACAACAGCCTGAGAATAATATTGCTAGGACTGGATTCCAAGCGCTAGCAGCTGTCCTTGGAGGAACTCAATCTCTTCATACAAACTCCATGGATGAGACTCTAGCTTTGCCATCAGAAAAAGCTGCTGAAATTGCGCTTAGAACTCAACAATTGATTGCTTTTGAAACAGGTGTGGCAAATGTTTCGGATCCGCTTGGTGGCTCATGGTTTGTTGAGTCTTTAACTGATAAAATAGAATCTAAAGCTGAGGAATATTTTCAAGAGATTGAAGGTTTAGGTGGTGTAATTCCTGCAAT
>Ga0208764_10000607_pt1 | contig 23125 bp, 24 predicted proteins | sample ETNtaG_18_FD_185762 | JGI IMG/M metagenome (GOLD analysis project Ga0208764, IMG submission 185762) | Marine microbial and viral communities from oxygen minimum zone, Eastern Pacific Ocean - ETNP201302SV91 (SPAdes) (version 2) | ecosystem: Environmental > Aquatic > Marine > Oceanic ... | reverse complement strand
TGTAATTAAACGATTCATGCGCATAGAACGGCTCGATGAAAATGATTCTGGCATCTCAGATTGAGGAATAACACCATACTTATTTACCAAATTGATCCACATATCCCATTGCCCACCATCTTGAATGGGGTTTGATAAAAGGTGCATAACTAATCTACTATTCCATTTTTTATCCGCTGTTATAATTATTGATTCTAAAAAATAGTTTGATTTTTCTAATTTGTCCCAGAACATGAAATAGCTTTGCGAAAATTGAAAATCTTTAAGATTATATTTTCGTCCTAAATAAATTCGAAAAAGATTTAGCCCGGCGAACCCCCAGCAGCGACCACTGGATTTCTGATTAGTTGCTGGCATTTCTCCAGTAATAATATCAGAAAAAGAATGGTCAATTTGACGATACTGATCCCAATTCATTGAAACTTCGTTTAGGTCATTACGAAAAGCGGCATTCCGTGTTGTATTAACATGTTTATCTGAAGAAGTTTTTTTATTAAAGGACTGGATTGTTTTTATATCTAAGGAATTTTTCATATTGATTAATTAAGTTTGTTATTAATAAACGATTTAAATTGATATTACCTATATAAAAATTTACCTTGAATGATTAAAGCAAAAAACCCCGCAAAAACACATTTTTTTTTAATTACCATAGTAAACTTGTGTTTTATTGTACAGCAATGTATTTATTACTTTTAATAATTATACTATCTTTTAAATAATTATGAAAAGAGTTTTAATAGTTGGAGCAAAAAGTGATATTGGGATGGCTACTGCTCTGGAATATGCCAAAAATGGCTTCGATCTTTATCTTGCCTCAAGAAATAATCATGAACTAAATGATTTTGCAAATATAATTAGATCTAAAACTGATAAAAAAGTAACTCTATTAGAGTTAGATATTTTAGATTATAAAAGTCACTATTCTTTTTATCATAATCTCCAGATTAAACCAGTGGGCATTGTCTCTTCAGTGGGATACTTAGGCAATCAAGAAAAAGCAGCATTAGATCTTACAGAAACATCAAAAATTATCGATACTAATTATACCGGAATTGTAAATCTACTTAATATTATCTCAAATGATTTTAAGAGACAGAAATCTGGTTTTATAGTTGGTATTAGCTCCGTAGCTGGAGAACGTGGGAAAAAAGTCAATTTGATTTATAGTTCTGCAAAAGCTGGTTTCACTGCTTACCTGTCAGGACTTCGTAATGATTTAAGCCAATTTAATATTCATGTTATGACAGTTATACCAGGATATGTAAAAACAAAAATGATTGAACACCTAAATACCTCAAAATTTTTAACAGCTACTCCTGAAGCTGTGGCTAAGGCAATTTATAATGGTCAACAAAACAAAAAAAATACTATCTATATCAAGTGGATATGGAAGTACATCATGATAATTGTTAAACTTATTCCTGAGCGGATTTTTAAAAATATGAATATCTAAGCTTCATATTGAGATATAATGTTGGTATGGATTCAAATAACATCTTTCTAACATTTAAACATAATACTTAAGTTAATTGATGATAAACAGGGATGCTTTATGAGGAAAATAGTTCTACTAATAATTTTTATTTTAAATCTCAACTATGGAAATACAAAAACCGTATCTAGCCCATCAATTGGGCAAAAAATCAAAGTTGTCACCATTGAAGGCAATACACTAATAGGTAATCTAGAATCAGAAAGCGATGATCAAGTATCTATAGATACAGATTTTGGAATTATTTCCATTACAAGAGAAAAGATCGAATCTATGGAAATTTATTCTGCAAGTAATATACCTTCCAATAATGCAATCAATAAAATAAATAACACAGAAATTGTACAACCCAAAATCAACCAGGAAGCACGGTGGCGTACAGTCTATAGCTCAATGCTACTAGGTAATGGGCTATATGGAATAGGAGTCCCATTCGTATTAGGCATTGAAGACCCTAAATTATATACTGCATCTCAACTTTTAATGTTTGGAGGTGGATTTTATGCATCATATAAATACACAGAAAATATGCATCTACCTTACGGAAGATGGCAATTTCAATCGACTGGTGCAGGGCTCGGTGCTGCATCAATTATTCCTCTTATTTCAGTAGTTGGATTTGAGAATTGGTTTAATTTTGATGAAAGTGGGAAAATAAGTATCGCCTACATTATGGCAATGGCGCCATATGGCGCTATCCAAGCTGATAAAAAATATAAAAAATGGGACCTTACAAATGGCCAAGCAACCATTATATCAAGTAGTGTCCCGTGGGGGAGTTGCAATGCTTTTGGCACACTTTTCCTATTATATGGAGATGACTGGCCCGAATCAGAATTAGCTAACAGAGCTAACTTCATTTCAATTTATGCTGCTGGATTTGGTGCGCCTTTTTTGGCCAATAAATATTTTTCTAGCAAATCATTAACTGAAGATGATGCATTGTTTACAATTTTTTCATTTGGATTAGGATTCATTAATTCGGTATATGTCCTAAGTATTTTAGATGGCTCTAGCGTAAGAGGAGGTGCTTTATTACTTATGAGCATTACAAATGGTTTCGGATATTATGCTAGCTCAATGATAGAGGATGTAGATTTGAAAAAGGGAGACTGGAGAATTATTGGACTAGGGACTGGTGCTGCATTTTTAATAAGAACCGGGATACGTGTACTGATATCAGAAGATGGAGGAAAAGTATCACAAATAATCGATATGGCGGCCTTAAATGCAGGATGGTACTTTACATTTAAAAAAATCTCAACTAAAAAAACAAAACTATCTCATTTTAAAAAAGAAAATAAAGGGGCTTCTTTATCTTTATCCCCTGCAATAATGCATATTTCAAATAATATTATACCAGGTATGCAGATAAAAGCAGAATTCTTTTAATTTGTAATAACCTGGAATAAATTTTATTTGTCATCTTTTTATATTGACAAACTGTATAATATTGGATAAATAAATAACGATGCGTTTTTATTAATGCTTTTACATTAGTAGATTAAAAGATCTCATACCAATACCAAATGAAAAAATTTCTTACTGCTTTAGCACTTATTCTTTCGATTGCATCAGGGACCGATACATCCAGAGTAGTTGAAACTCATAAAAATGGAAATATAAGTATGATTTCCTATTACCGCGATACAGAACAAGGATTAGAATTAATTAAACAGGAAACTTTCCATTTTAGCGGCCCAAAATCTATGTTGGGGACTTTTACCAATGGCCTTAGAGATGGGACTTGGATCTATTGGTATGAAAATGGCCAAAAACGCTTAGAAGGAATATACAATAACGGTTTTAAAGATCAACTGTGGACTAGATGGTATCGAAATGGAATTACCGCTACAAAGTATTTTTATGATAGTGCGACACTTGATGGAAAGGTAATGGAATGGCACATCGACAAAGAGTGTTGGGATTCTGAAGGAAATCTATGTGAATGTGGTGAAAGCTGGTGGAATGATTGTGAAAAACATTGAACAAAAAAATCTAAAATTTTTTCATTAAGCGAGCTATAATTATCATTTCTTTTTCTATTGTACATAATTCTGAAACCTTATGGACGAGAAAAAAAAATCTATCTTAATCTATTATCTAACAGAATTTGTACTGTTTAGTATTGGTGTTGGAATTTTAATAATTCTATTATCATTAAATAATTTTGATTGGTCCATAAGCGTCTTATCCTTGTGGATTTTTTTCTTTAATGCAGTTTTATTCTCATATTGGATTTGGAAAAGTAAATCAAGAATATGGGAAAAATCTATTGCTGGTCTTTATTTTTTTCTTATCGAAATCATTATTCTTAATTCATACATGTTAGCTGGATAATAAAATGAAATCAATTTATAAAAATTATTTTCGGAAGAATGATAATAACAACCCGGTTCTTAAGGCACTCGAAAACATACCTGTTTTTGAAGGTTTATCTGATAAAGATTTGGAAAATATTGTTCGGCTTACTCATGAAAGAACATATAAAAAGGATGAAAACATATTTAAAAAATTGGCTCCTGCAGAGGGTATGTACGTAATATTGAATGGCTCAATTGAAATTAATGACCCTGACTCTGGAAATGTTTTTGCAAATCTAGAATCCGGTGACTTTTTTGGTGAATTAGCGCTTCTTGATGAAGAACCACGCTCTGCTTCTGCTCTTGCAACTTCACCAAGCAGATTAATCGGTTTTTTTAGAACTGACCTTTTAACCCTTATAGAAAGATCACCCGAACTAGGGAATAAAGTTTTACTTAATCTTGCCCGTGTCTTGGGAGAGCGTCTTCGCAAAACAAATCAAGAATTGGCACAATCTTCCGAATAGTGGACGCTATTCAAAAAATTTATAATCTTATTGTATTCCTTATAATAGGTGCAATAGCGTGGAATGTTTTACCTTTTCTGGCACCTATAATAGGAATGCTGATATTTTCATTTTTGTTTACCACAGTTTTTTTGCAAGCTACTGATACAATTGAACGATATGTAAAATCAAGAAGTTTTGGCGTCTTTTTAATTATTAGCAGTACAATTACTTTTGGAATTTTATTCATTAGTAGCTTTGTATCAAATTTGGGAACCCAGATTAAAATATTCACGCAGAAAATTCAGAGAGATGATTTTGCAGTAAGCCTTGAAAATGTATCTTCAAAAATTAAAGATTTGCTACCTGATATTTTAGGGAGTTTGATCCCTGAAAGTGACAAATTAATTCTCATCGCAAAGAACTTTTTAGTTAATATTTTTCAAAGTATTCTATCCTTATTAGGCTCTGCCGGAAGCTTTTTGTTTATCGCACTGATGGTATTAATCTTTACGATTATTCTTTTAGTTGAGTACCATGATTTCAAAAGGTCTCTAGTCCGTTTTATACCTAACAAGTATCTTGAAGTGGGATTAAGAATGATTTATAATATTGAGCAACAAATTTCAAAATATTTAAGAGGACAGATACTAGCAGCTGGGAGTGTAGCTATCTTATCAATTCTAGGGCTCTTTATATTAAACCAGCTTGGTGCTAATATTACTTTAATTGTTTTTATTGGGATTATTGCAGGTCTTGCAAATTTAATCCCGATGGTTGGTCCATTTATTGGAATGGTGCCTGCTATTTTAATTGCAGTAATGAATAATATTAATAGCGACTTAGCCTTTTCACATCAACTTTTTAATACGGTACCCTCTCCTTTCTATATTTTAGATATCATTTTAATGTTCATTATTGTCCAACAAATAGATAATAATTTTATTACACCACTGGTTGTTGGAGAAAGTGTGGGGCTACATCCTATGGCTGTTATGATCGTACTACTCATTGGAGGAACTTTAATTGGGCCTCTTGGTATGTTATTTGCAATTCCTACTGCCGGAGTTTTAAAGGTGGTTATCCGCGAAATTATTTTTGTTACAAACAACTCACACCTGTTATAACTACGTTTTTAATTCCTTTTGCCAGCTAAATCCAAGAGAAAGGCATATTCCAAAGAAATTTCTCGGTACCGTCTGAACCTCCCAGACTTTCCACCATGACCCGCATCCATATTCATATGTAAATATAATTTATTATCTCCTTTCCAATACTCTCTCAATTTAGCAACCCACTTAAGTGGCTCAAAGTATTGAACCTGAGAATCAAAAAATCCAGATGTAACCAGCAAATTAGGGTATGCACAATTTATTACTTGATCATAGGGTGAATAAGATAACATATAATCATAATATTCTTTTTCTCTTGGGTCACCCCATTCATCCCATTCATTTGAAGTTAATGGTATTGTTGGATCTAACATCGTGGTAACAACGTCAACAAAAGGAACACCCGCAATCGCGCCTTTCCATAAATTTGGTTCCATATTTATTACAGCTCCAATTAATAATCCGCCTGCACTTCCACCTGAACAAAATAAATGATCAGAATCAGTATAATTCTTATGAATCAAATATTTCCCAGCATCTATGAAATCGTAGAATGTATTTTTTTTGTTCAATAATTTTCCATCTTCATAAGATTGTCGGCCATATATCTGGCTACCTCTAACATGAGCTATCGCAAAAATAAATCCTCTATCTAAAAGACTTAAACGAGCTGAATTAAAATAAGGATCATTGGTTGAACCATACGATCCATATCCATACAACAATAAATTTTGTGCTCCTTCTATTTTAATATTTTTCTTATAAACAAGTGAAATTGGAATTTTTTTACCATCTCTTGATTCTGCATAGATTCTTTCAGAGTTATAATTATCTAAATCATAACCACCTACAACCTCATTCTGCTTCATGAGTTTTTTCTCACCTGTATCCATATTATAATCATAGGTAGACCATGGTGTAACTAATGAACTATAGCTATATCGCAGAATATTTGTTTTGAATTCTTTATTTGTCGATAGCCATGCAGTATATGTGTCCTCACCAAAATTAATGGAATAATCTTTCCCTGTCATTTGGTTAATTATACGCAGACCTCTCAAACCATCTTTTCTTTGATTAAGTACCACATGATTATCAAAAATTTCCAAATCCAATAAATGGATTTCAGTATCATGACCTATTACCTCTTTCCAATTTGATATATCTAACTCGTCTTCTTTAGTCTCCATTAAACGATTATTCTCAGCTTCCCAATTTGTTAGGATATAAAACTTGTTCCCAAAATGAGCAATAGAGTATTCATGCTTGGTACCTCTGGGAGTAAAATTAACAAATTCCCCATTAGGATCATCAGCATTCAAAATATGATAGTCGCTTACCAATGTACTGCTATTCCATATGATAATATATTTACCTGATTTTGACCGATATACACCAATATAATATTCATTATCTTTTTCCTGATAAACCAAATCATCATTATTGTAGTCTGTTCCAATTTTATGACGCAATATTTTTTCTGATAGAAGGGTAATTTTATTCTTTGAGGTATAGAATACTGTCTTATTATCATTTGACCAAGCAACACCACCTGATGTATTTGGTATCGATTGATTCAAAACCTTACCAGTAGTTAAGTTTTTAAAATAGATAGTATAAAATCTTCTACTGAGGGTATCAATACCATAGGCAAGCCAATTATTATCAGGGCTTATAGATCTTTCTCCTACAGCAAAATAATCATAACCCTCAGCAAGTTTATTACCATCCAAAATTATTTCCTCTAATGCACTAAGAGATCCTTTTTTACGACAATAAATAGCATATTCTTTACCTTTTTCATACCGGGAATAATAAAAATATCCATTTTCGAAGTATGGAACTGTCTCATCATCTTTTTTAATCCTGCCTACAATTTCATCAAACAAGTCATTTTGTAACCTTTCGGTATGTAATAAACTTTTTTTGGTATACGCATTTTCGAGATTAATATAATTAACAACTTCCTCGGTATGTTGGTCATATTTTTTTGCTGATTTTTGTTCATCATTTAGCCGCATCCAATAATAATTATCCACTCTAGAGTGCCCATGTGTTGTCATTTCATATGGCTTTTTGACTGCTGAGGGTGGAATTGGTTTTTGGGTACACGAACTCATTATAATAGCTCCAACCATTAGATATGGTTTCATAATATCACCTACACATTAATTTTACAAATTTACAAAGAAATTTCGCGCTTAGTTAGATCAATAATTTATACAAGTATATCTATTAATATAGACATTTATGACTATTTACTTACTTCTTGCTTTAAATAAATAATATAATATAATATTATCCAAGCCTATAAAGGCTTAAACATGCGGAGTCCTAACTGAATTATACATTCATCAAATGTACATTGATGTATTGTACCTGTTTCTCAGTAATAGAAATATGTTGAGACGGATACTCTTGTCTATCATTTTAGCAATAATGCTATCTGGATCAGACATCTTTTTATTTTCTCAACAGGTAGACGAGAATCTAACTAAAAATTTTAATTGGCTAAAAAAAACTCTTTTGAAGACGTTAAGCTTTTTACCCTACTATGAATATAAGCCATCTATAAATCCTTCAAATACTGCCGAAATTCTATTGAATGAATTAAATATATGTGAAAACATTGTAGATGACCATGTCCAATTTAATTGGGAAACAAAGGAAAAAATAAAAATAGAAAGAAGAAAAGGAATCAAAATGTTGACGTTATTATTTAAAAAAAGAAAAAGATCTGATCCCATAGAAGAGAAAATTTCAGATATTAATTATATTAGGGGACTCACAATGAGATATGAAGCATGGTATCCCCGATGGGTAGAAAAATCAGATGCTGCAAAAGAAGATCTTTCTTTTGATGAAATTGATTTATTGAAATATGAAACAAAAAGAATTTCTAAAAAACTTTAATTAATGAGTAAATCCAATATTTTTATTGGTTACATAAAATAATTGCAAATATTTTTTTGACTTATAATAAGTTTTTCTATTAAGATTTTGTAGTGGAATTATCCATTAACTAAACAAAAGGGAGGTGATCAGTTGTCTAATTCAAGTAGTTTGCTGACCTCCAAATTATCAGCAAAATAAATCCACGTTGCTGGCGATGAGAGGTCAGCTTCAGAAATAAAAAACGCGTCTTTAATTAGTCGCGTTTTTTATTGAATCTTTCAAAACTGATATTGTATATATATCAAATACAAATAAATTGCTGCAAAAATTAATCCCAAGGTACCAGGAATTATCAAGCCACGCTCAAAACAAGGCCTAGCTGCAATAATATGTAATAGCAAGAATAGTATACCTGGAGAGTATTTCATCATGAAATGATTCTGATCAGAGGCATATACTACAGGATATCGTAATACAGAAAATATCATTATTATTAATACCGCCACGCTAAACCACCCAAAAAAATTTAATATAGGAACTCCATAATATCTCCCCTTAAACTTCCAACTCCAACGGTTTTCATTAACTGCGATTGGGTCTAAAACAAGATCAAGTGCCACCACCATGACACTTGATAGTATTATTAGATGAGAAGTAGTCCCTGATAATATAGTTGAGGGTGATACTTTCATAATGGCTGAATACAAATTCAATGCCATATAGATGAGGCCAAACCATGCAATGGGTATTAATAAGGGGATATTGTACATCATATATCCTGGCGTTTTATGAACATTATATTGATATTTTCCACCAAATATTAAACCAGTCTTAGAACCAATAATTTCGGCACTCATACTTATGAAAAAGGTTAAAATTATTAATAATATTAAATTATTCCACCCCCAATACATAATCCCATGGTAGACAAAATAACTAAAACCCAATAGAACCTGAATTATCCGAAATTTTTCTGCCTGATTATAATTTAAAATTTCTCCTGGTTTTTTCATTACAACAAACCACGCTGGATTTCCTACGTTTATAAACCGATATAAAAAAGGTATGGTGATAACAAGTAAAATAAATAGATATAAAATATAATCTTTCATATGCTCTATGGCTTTAAACGTTTCTCATACATCTCTGAATAAAAAACCATACATTTATCATAAATAGGAATTAAATCATCAGGTATCCTAATATCTTTTTTTTTATATGGTAAAAAAGTAGTTGATTCCTCAACTCGCCTATACCAGAATGGCGCCCAAATTCCATCTGAGTTACGCTTTCCTCTTGGCCAATGCAACATTCGCTTAGAAAAATCAATGCCTATAAGATCACATAATTTTTTCAGCATATTTTCAGGATCTTTAAGGATATCAGTTGCATCAATAATAGGTGGGGTTTTACCATTCTCTCTTTCTAAAAATTGGACGATCTCTTTTTGCTGTATATAACCCAATAGTCGCTCGTCTTTTATTGGAAATTCTTTATTGTAACTTGTAATTACATACTTTGGATCTCGAATTAATAAACAATTATGTAAATCTTTAATCCAGCTAATATCGCAGTCATCCAAATTATGTTGTGCCATATGTTTCTGGTACCATATAGGTTTATTTTCTGGGATAGGACCTCTACATTCATCAGCAATTTGCATCCAATTTGTGCTCTGGGATTGGAGGATCTGATTTTTCCCTGGATGATCCAACCCTGTTTTCTGAAGATAATGTGCATAAAATGGTTCATCTAGTACAGTTGTATCATTTCGGTTCTCAAATGCTCGCATCATAGCAGTAGAAAGATTTCTTGGCCCAGACCACATCGCAATACGTGTTTGGAGATTCATTAGGCTACCAGTTTTTCAATATCTAATGCATACCAATTTTGAAGAGATTGTGTTAGTCGGCCACGGGTACCATCACCAATGATAATCCCATCCACAGACACCACGGGTATAACACCTGCAAAGGTACCCGTTACAAATACTTCATCAGCAATATAAACATCATCTACTTTAAAATTATTTTCATATACCTTTAAGTTTTTTTCCTGACATATGCGAATTATGCTTCCTCTCGTTATACCATTAAGACAATATTCACCATTGGATGTCCATACTTCATTATTGCAAACAATAAAAAAATTAGTTGAATTACATGTGGATACATAACCATAGGGGTCAAGCATTAGCCCTTCATCCACTCCCATTCTATCTGCTTCAATACATGCTGCAATGCAATTATGCTTACTTAATGAATTAATTTTGGGATCTTGTATTCGATGATCCCTCAGGGTTTTTACTGTCCCCAAAGTAATACCATTTAATTTTACAGTTTCACTTGCTATTTTGTATTCAGGTATAATCACAATTGTTGGTGAACCAATAGTGACTTTCGGATGCTGATAAGGTGTTGATTTTATTCCACGAGAAACAATCAAACGCATATGAACATCAGAATCCATTTTATTCACTTTTATAGTTTTATAAATCACATCTTTCATTTGCTCTTTAGTTATTCCTATATCCATGGCAATCGCTATAGCACCATTATAAAGTCGATTTAAGTGATCATCTAAATGTATTAAACAATTTTTATGTAAACGTATTCCCTCCCAGACACCATCTCCAAGCAGATACCCACTATCCATCACATTGACATTAGCTTCAGATCGATGAAAAAATTCTCCATTTATATACACCTGAACATCTTCATTACGCTTGTCTATTTCATAATCATGAGTGGAAGCCATTATCTATCCTCCATTTTTTGTCTTAACCTTTCAAAAATTACTGCTGATGCAGAGGCACTTACATTTAATGATCCAGTATTTCCCTGCATAGGTATTGTAGCTATAAAATCGCAGGCCTGCATAATGGTTTTACGCATACCCTTTCCCTCACTTCCTAAAACAATTACCGTTTTGGGAGAATAATCAACCGCGTACCAGGGCTTGCTATTTATTTGATTTTCCAATCCAATAATCCAAAAGTCATTCTTTTTCAATTGATTAATAGATTGTTTCAGGTTTGTGACTTCATAAATATTTATATTTGTAAATGCACCCTGACTAACTTTTAAAACAGTTTCAGTAATGGGCGCTGAATGATGTTTAGAAAAAATAATTCCGTTTATACCGCCACATTCAGCCGTACGAATAATCTGGCCAAAATTTTGGGGATCTTCAATTCTATCTAATGCAAGTAAACAAACATTTTTTCTATTCTTAAAGTCTGGAATTGTTTTTTTAACTAGCTCCCCTGAAAACTGTATAATAATATCCTGTTTTCTTTCATCTGAAAATTGTTTATAAAACTCATTTTTATCTAAAACAAAAACATCTTTATCATTTAAAAGAGTCTTCAATTTTTTATTTTTTTGAGCTCTTCCACCTTTAAGAATAGTAATATTTTCAATAATAAAACGATTCGATTTCAATAAAGAAATCGAATTGTTTACACCTTTGCAGATATACGAACGATAATTTGATTTTTTCATATTAACAATTAAACAGTTAAGTTTATATAAGATTATATAATACACAATAGAAAATGATGGGAATTAATTTTTATAGGGATTTTTTCTTTATAGCAAATACAGAGGGCATAATTAAGATTGTTCGAGGTGTAATAATTATGGCTACGCCAAATGGGAATGCCCTCTGCACTTACCAACCTCTCTATACTCCAGAGGTAGGATCAATATAAATCTATTATAAAAAACAATAAAGGTTTGTGATATAGCTAACTAAAAGTCATTATATTAAAAACAAATACATTTTACAGAAGAAGATAATAAAAAAATTAATTTAGATCTTAGAAGTGATCAGTTAAATATATTTTTAATCTTAATTGTAAACTATCAATTGTTTTTCTCTCTTGAATAGTACTGCCTTCATATTGATATCCTTTATAATTGATTATATGCTTTTCATTGAAAATCTCAACTGATTCATTATTATTCATAAACTTATTATATCGATCAATCTGCCCTTTATCAAAACTAAAATAAGCAGCATTCACGGCTGTATATTTATTTTTATTATCAATTTCCTGATCATCATATAGCCTACATTTTTCCACTCTATAAACAATTGGAATTTCATGTATATAATCAATTAGGCCATTAGTTTTAATGTGTTGAGGTGAATTTAGGATATCTCTAGGATAGACATATTTATTGAATTGTTGAATAGAAAAATAAAACAAAAATGTCATTAAAATCGAAAACGTTAAAAAATAAATTTTTAAACTGTTTTTATTATAATTTATTTTTTCAAAGCATTGAAAAAGCATTGCAGATGCTGCTATTGATAAAAAAGGAATATATTGATGAATCAAGCGTCCATAATAAACATTGTTTTTTAAAAAATAGCCGTTTATACCATATAAAATATATATACCAAGTAGGTATAAAATAAAATAATGGAACATATTATTTTTGGACTTGTCAATTTTTCTCCAATACAATATAGACCCGACAGAAAATATTCCGCCAAAAATCAGTATAAATCCTCTGAAACCCTCAACTTCCATTAGATATTTAAAAATAAATATTAACGACTCTTCAAATGAACCTTGAGTAATTTGAGTAGAAAGCCCAATAAGGTTATATAGATACGATTTTGCATACAATAACCCGACAACTTCAAAAATTAGCATGCAAGCCATTGACCCAAAACCAATAACATATATATTTTTAAAATCGATGATTTTTAAATAATACAGATGAATAAAAATAAGGATTGAAAAAAGATAAAGAGTAATGAATCCAGGATAAGTATTAAACCCTAACATTGCCCAAAAACCAAGGAAAAATAATTTAGATTTTCTGACTGTTTTTAAATCAATCATTGCAGTTAAACCATAGATTACCTTTAGAAATATCAATAAACCTAAATCATAAGGCAGGGCATGCTGTAAATATTTAAATGATGCATCTAAAGATTGGTATATAATGATCGATAAAAAAGCTATATAGTTATTCTTAAAAAATAATTTTGCAATATTATATATATAATAAAAAATAAAGACTTGAATAAGTATATTAAAAAAAAATAAAAAAATTGTGTTCACAGGCATATACATATGTTGATTATTTATTATCGATCCGATAAGCTGGAATACATTAGGTATAATAAACCATATAACAGATGCTGGTCGTGCCCATATAGAATAAAGTGATTTTACTGCCTCATTTATTTCCCAATTAAGCAATTCAAATAAAACTGTCTTTGACGCTGCATAACGATATTCATCGGGAAAATAAAAAAAACCTTTAGTTGATAAAAAATAAACTTTTAATAAAATAACTAAAGCAATTAAGGCTATAGAAAATGTTCTGAAATAGTTATTCATAATATCTAATACAATCCTTGCTAATTGAATCCTGTTTTAAAAAAGAAGATTAATCTTTTAAATAAAAATCTAAAAAAGCATCTGCTATTATTTTATTTCCATATGCATTAAAGTGAACATCATTTTTAATATAAATATTATTTATAATACTTCTCTTATCTGAATTTGTTGTGTTTGAAGTGAAAATTGCAGGAAAAATATTTAAAAACTTTATGTTGTTTTTAATGCAATAACTTTTCCAAAACTTCACATAAAAAGAATTAAAATCATCATATATTATTTGACCTTGATGAGGATAAACAGCTAAGGTTAAGTCGATATTAGATTCATTGCATAAGCGAGCTATCTTATCCATATTTAGTGTCATCAATTCCAAACCATCCTTTATGTTTTCTTCCCATGTTGTCTCAGTATCTTCGGCCTGATGGAGACCAACAGGAGGTGACTCTGCTAAATGAAGAGTCCAATTAGAGCGAAAGTAATTCATTTTTTTATATGGCGGTTGGTTTATTTTCAAAAAACTAATTTCTCGACCTTCTTTATGGATATTTAATAAATCATAAAATATATCTAAAAATATATACGATATGAATAATTCGTTTTTTAAGAATACTTTCATTCTATCTATAGCTGAACTATTAATATCCTCTTTAATGTTTTCAATGTTTATTGGCTGTTTTTTAAACTCTCTTGAATTAGCATATCCCATGAAATCACGATACTTTAACTCATCTTCCAAATCTGATATATCCATAAACACAATTAGCTCATCAAACTTTAATCCTTTTTCTCTTATAAGAAACTCAATTTTTTTCCAATATAGTGACGGGGAATATGAAGCTCTTGCCGCATTTAAAACTTCTATTTCTAATTCATTAAGTGCATTAGCAATCATCCCTACAAAAGTATCTTCCCAGTTCAACATCACTCCCTCTGTAAATGAATCACCAATAAATAAAATACGATGTGAATTAGTTTTTAAATCAATATCTCTCATGCTTGAATCTTTAAATCCAAGCGAGTTTGTATAAACACTATAATATGATTCGAAAGACGATTTTTTTTTAAATCCATGATGGAAAATAGAATCTCTAATTCCTAAAACATCACCCGCATGTATTTGACGTTTTTCAGGGAAATTTTCTTTTATGAAAATATATGTATTTGTACAAATGAAGTCTGTGATAACTATAAGTAATAATACAAAAGAGGAAAGAACAATTCTTGGATATTTTTCTATAATATTAATTTTAGAAATTACCATTTATATCAAAAATTAAACCACTCTTTATCCAATTAATAAAAGTAGTTTCAAAATTTAACTTCCTTTTTGTATATCTATATGGTAAAGTGGTTAATTTAGGTGAAGTGGTTGATCTCACTAAAACAGGGAGGTAATTTCTCGACCATCTTGGGCCCATAGCTCAACGGTTAGAGCAGCAGACTCATAATCTGTTGGTTCGGGGTTCGAATCCCTGTGGGCCCACTTTTAATTTTAAAAATTTAATTATTAATAAATTTCTCAGCCCACAATAGTCCAATAATTGTTTTTACGTCACTAATAGTTCCATTCCACACTAGTTCCAAGGCTTCTTCCAATTTTGTGGGAACAAGGACTAAGAATTCATCTCCATCTAGTCTTGATTTTGTTTGTATAAGATCATCAGCCAGATAGATCCACATTTTTTCATTGGCAAAACCTAAAGCTGGATGAATACATGTTAATAATGTGAGTCTATTAGTTATATAGCCTATCTCTTCTTCTAGTTCCCTCCTTGCACAATGTTCGGGTTTTTCATGTTTCTCTATTTTACCTGCTGGTAATTCTAAAACTTCTTTACCTATCGGGTAACGGAATTGGTTCACTAATCCAATTTTACCATCCGGTAAAATTGGTATGCAACATGATGCCCCAGGGTGATTAATCCATTCTCTTGTACTTTTTTTACCATTGGGAAGAAGCACTTCATCCATCCTAACATCTAAGAGCCTACCTTGGAATATTATTTTTGATGAAAGTGTCTTTTCTGTTAAATCATTCATATTTTTTACTTAGCTAAAATAGATATAATTTTCCTGAAAAATTTTCAAATTTTGTCTATGCTTGTCAAATTTATTTGATTGTATATTTTTAGCAAAATTATAGCCATATTATTTGGATACCATGAAAAAATTATTAATTATTATATGTACTAGTAGTTTTTTGTTCTCGATAGAGGGCATAATTATCTTTAATGATCAGACGACAATAGAAGGTAATATAAATGGTATTGAAAAAAATTCTGTTTATATCACTCCTGTGGGTTTGACATTCCCAGAGCAGATTTTATTGGAGAATATTGATTCTCTAAAAATAAATGATGGGACCATACCTATTGCAGGAGGCGAAGTTTTATTACTTTATCAAAACGGCGAATTTTTTTCACCTAAAAAACCAGGGACAAATAACCAAAGTGATTTATCCCAATTTGTAATAGAATATGTTATAGTTCCAAACTGGAGTTTAAATCTTTACACAGGTTATCCCATTATAAAAGGTGCTACTTTTAAAGATTTCGATGACAGTAGTCCTGTTTATGGTTTATCTATTGGCAGTCCATATGGATTTTTCGCTGGGGATTTTTTTATGAATGCCATTGCAGAAATAGCATATTATGATCATGGAGTGACAACTGATCCAGACACAAGTTTTGGAGGTTTTTGTTATCAATTAGGTTTAAGCCCCGGTTTCTTCATTGGCAATACCAGTTACAGTGTTACTGCTTGCACAGGATTTTATAGAGATGATGCACGAAAATTTAGTTCTGGTTTTATTGCAGGAGGTAGCATTGATATTCCTGTAGGACAAATGGTCCTTAAGCATTTTTCAAATGTCGAAATTTTTAAAAGTCTAAACGATTTGTTTGATCAATTTACTGATTTTAAAATTCTAGAAGGTGTAAAGGTTAAGGATTACCGAGAAAACCTTGAAGCGTTTGAAATGCGCATTACAACCAGATCTAATCTCATTGAAAAAGTTGATGGCATGACATATTGGATTGGTGCTGGTTTTTCTTTTGGATACGAATTCTAAATTGATTTTATAATAAATTTGCTTTTGTTTTCCCGACCTTTATTTCATTTTAAAAAATTTATTATAAATATAATATTCTTTATATTTTGTATTTCACCAGCACAAAACATTTATCAAGGTCAGATAACATTTGATTATAGTGGGACAGTAGATGGAGTGTTCACATCTACTGTTGATGATACATTGGCGACCGGTATTGCATTCAATGAGATGGTTGAAGATACCGCTTTTTTTCTAATGGCTTCTATTACCCAGCAGGGTGATAATACATTTGATTTGTTTCTAGCAGTTTTAAGGGATACTACATATCCCATTCAATCACGAATTTGGGATATCCCAGGAGAAGGAGATGAAGAGAATCCTCTAAGCCTCGAAACAATACTGATATTTATGCCAGGTCTTGATTCTCTATTTGTAAATGATTTATTCGAGACTTTCACTGATACATCTTCCAATAATGATACTACTGATATTTTAGGAGATGTATTTTCTAATTTATCAGACAATTTATACCTAGGTCTTGACGGTGAATTGGAAATAGCCACTGCATCTGATTCATTAATCACCGGATATTTTAATACATTTATGTTAAAACCTGCTTTTCACTTTCCCCCTCACACAGTGAATATTAATAATGGTGAGTTCCTTTTTAATATTTCAAGCCTTCCTGAACTAAAAACAAAGAAAGAAAATCCACTAAACCCAACATCTTTTAAACTATCACCCGTTTACCCAAATCCATTTAACAATGCCACCACAATTCAATACTTTTTACCTGACAATTTTATAGAATTATCTTTGGCTGTATACGATATAAAAGGTAAAAGATTAGAAACAATTAATACAAGTTCAGCCACCCCAGGAATCAATACTGTAAAATGGAACCCTAATAATTTATCTACAGGGGTCTATTTTTTGGTTCTTTATACAAAAAAAACTATCCAATCTCAAAAATTGATTTTATTAAAATAATGTCGGATTTAGAACTAACACACTATGAATTATTAAATGACCTTATATTAATGCAATGGAATGATGGTTCAGAGGGTGTATTAACTCTAAAGTCAGTGAGAGATAACTGTCCTTGCGCAAACTGTGCTGGAGAGACTGATGTTTTTGGGAATATCTATAAAGGGCCACCACAACTGATAAAAGAAGAAAGTTATCATATAACTGGTATCAAACCCATTGGTCACTATGCCATTCAAGTATTTTGGAAGGATGGACACCATGATGGAATATTCTCTTATCAATTTTTAAAAAAGCTTTGTGAGGAATTTGATAATTAATGACTTTCCTAATTCTTAGATTCTTTATCTTTGGGATATCCTTGACTCTAGCGAAAGAAATTTCAATACAAGAAATACCGCTTAAAGGATTAATAACAGATCCAAAGCAGGAAATCTCAGGAATGGATTGGTACGGTCACAATTTATTCCTCTTGCCCGAAAACTTGGGTGGTTTCCTTTTTATGATACCTAAAAATCAGATACAAGAAGCTCTAGATACAAAATCTCCAAATCCTATTCTACCCATTCAAACGATTTTTAAAACTCCAAATTATTCGACTCTTATCCCTGGATTTGATGGTTTTGAAGCCATTGCATTTTATGGCAATCAAGTTTACATTAGTATTGAAGCTGAAAATAATGGCCTTATGGAAGGATATCTCTCTTGGGGAATAATAGATCCAATATCATATCAAATTACTATATCAAAAAACAATCTAAAAAAAATTAGTACACCGATACAAATTGATAATATGTCTTATGAAAGCATTGTCATCCACAATAATAATGTTATCATGATTTATGAAGCTAATGGCGCAAACCTACTAAAAGATCCAAAGCAAATAGCTATTTCTTTATTGGATTTATCATTAAAAGAAATCAATTCTCAAAATATTGAGTATAGGCTAACTGATGCTACCAGCATTTATAATAACAAATTTTGGGCGATTAATTACTTTTGGTCAGGTGATAAAAAAAAATTAAAGCCTGCACCTGATTTAATTACTGAAAAATATCATCTTACCCAAAGTCATAAAAACACTGAAACAGTAGAACGATTAATTGAATTTGAAATTAAAAAAAACAATATAAAAAAAACAGAAACAGAACCTCTAGAACTCTATCTGAAAGATGGAAAAGCTCGAAATTGGGAGGCAATTGCAAGGTTTGATCAACACGGGTTTATTATTGCAACCGATAAATATCCCAGAATGATTCTAGGGTACATTCCAAATAAATGAAGTCATTACATCTATCTATTTTTCTCATTCTAATAATAGTTTTCAGTTGTAGTGACACGACTACTGAATCTTATGTGCTGCTCGTATCTTTTGATGGTTTTAGGTCTAGTTATCTCGATTGGTATCACACGCCGAATATGGACAAGTTTATTAAAAATGGAGTCCGTTCAAAAGGACTTATACCAGCTTTTGTCTCTAAAACATTCCCAAATCATTACAGCATTGCAACAGGACTCTATGTTGAAAATCATGGAATTATTGGGAACCATTTTTATGATTCTAAACTCAATGATACCTACTCACTTAAAGATCGTTCTAAAGTAGAAGACCCACAGTTTTACGGAGGCGAACCAATCTGGGTAACAGCTGAAAAACGAGGTATAAAGACCGCCTCATATTTTTGGGTCGGCACTGAAGCACCTATTAACAACATCTACCCCAGCAGATGGAAAAATTATGATCATAACTTTCCATTTGAATCTAGAATTGATTCCGTTATTTCCTGGTTTTCACTCCCGAAAAGTAAACGCCCTCGTCTATGCCTTTTATATTTTCATGAACCTGATGCAACTGGACATAAAACAGGTCCTAAAAGTACTGAAACAGGGAAGACGGTAACACAAATGGACTCTCTTTTTGGTGTATTGGTAAAAAAATTAAATACACTGCCCATTGCCTCAAATTTAAATATAATTGTTGTTTCAGATCATGGGATGGCTGATATTAGCTCTGAGAGGACAGTCAACCTTAACGAGCATACTAATATGGAAGGAATAATTCAGGAAGGCTCCGGCCCCTATACCATGCTTTATGGAGTAAACGAATCAATTTTAGAGAGAGTTGTTCAAGATTTAAATAATGCAAATCATATTAAGGCATATCTTAAAAAAGATATTCCTGACCGATTCCATTTTAAAAATCATTATCGCATTAAAGATGCGCTGGTGCTCGCAGATGAAGGCTGGTATATAGAAAATCAGGCTATCAGTAGCTCGTCAGTTGCAGGTACATACATCCCAAAGGGTGGTACTCATGGCTATGATAACATGCTTAAAAGCATGCACGCATTATTTATAGCGAGTGGACCTGATTTGCAATCTGGTACTGTTATCCCTCCATTTGAAAATGTTAATATATACCCCTTAATTTGCCATATTCTTAATATTGATAATTATCCTAAAATAGATGGCAATAAAAAAAACATTAAAAATATATTAAAAAAATGAAACATCAATTAAAAGTTCTATTCATAATAACTCTTACAATGCAATTTGTATTCGGGTGGGGGAAAACCGGACATCGTATTGTGGGAAAAGTTGCAGAAACATATTTAACAGAAAATGCAAAAATGCAGATTAAGCGACTTATGGGACATCATGATATTTCAAGGATGAGTGTTTGGGCTGATGAGATAAAGTCTGATCCAGACTGGAAAAAAGCAAATGATTGGCACTGGTGCACTATACCGGATGGAGAAGAATATGAACAAGGTAAACACTCTGGTAAAGCAGTTGAAAAAATAAATGACTTTATTTTTGTTTTAAAAAATAAAAATAAATCAAAAGAGGAACAAAAAATTGCTCTGAAATTCCTTGTACACCTAATTGGTGATTTGCATCAACCTCTTCATGTTGGGAATGGAAAAGATCGAGGAGGAAACAGCGTAAAAGTAAAATGGTTTGGGGAGTCTACCAACCTACATAGTGTCTGGGATACTAAACTAATTGATTTTCAAAAATTAAGTTATTCAGAATATGCAGATTATCTTCTTTTAAATGAGGATCGAAGTAAAATCAGAAAATGGCAGGGCGATTCTCTACTTGACTATATAAATGAATCAAAAGATTTACGTCAACAGTGCTATCAATATTCAAACGAAAATCTTAAATGGGATTATTTTTACATACATAAGAACCTCTTAGAGCAACGTTTACTTCAAGGTGGAGTTCGTCTATCAGGAGAATTAAATAGAATTTTTAAATAATTTTTTATGCTTTCCCTTGCGCAATAACTGCAGCAGTTCTTCTAGCAATATCATCCTGATTTCCAAGGTAGTAATTTTTGATTGGTTTTAAATCTAATCCTAACTCATATATAAGTGGTGCTCCTGTTGGAATATTTAATTCCACAATTTCATCATCCGAAATTTGATCTAGATATTTTACCAGCGCCCTTAGAGAATTCCCATGCGCAACAATGAGCATACTGTTTTCTGTTTCAAGGTCAGGGATTATTGAATTAAACCAATAAGGCAAAAATCGATCAACAGTATCTTTCAAACATTCACCATCTGGTATTTCATTAGGAGATAGGTGTGAGTATTTTTCATCAAACCTTGGATGTCGCTTATCATTAAAATCCAATTTTGGCGGAGGGCTACTGTAACTTCTTCGCCATATATGCACCTGTTCATCTCCGTATTTTTTTGCTGTTTCAATTTTATCTAAACCCTGAAGATCGCCATAGTGCCGTTCATTTAATCGCCAGTTATATTTAATAGAAATATTGTCTAACTCCATCTCTTCAAGACATATTTCCATAGTACGATTAGCGCGTTTAAGTAATGAAGTATGCACAATATCAAAATAGAAGTTTGCTTCTTTTAATAACTTCCCTGCTTCCCGAGCTTCAGACAGTCCTTTCTCTGTTAAATCTACATCTGTCCAACCAGTAAATCGATTTTCGAGATTCCACTGGCTTTGGCCATGGCGCAATAAAACAAGTTTTTTCATTTTTATAACCCTCACCAGTTATATATTTATTTAATAAAAATCGCTATAAAAATTCATAACCATTTTCACATGACAAAAGTTATTTTTTATTAGATTGTAATATGTGTGGACGAAAAACACTTACTAAAGATATGTTATCTATTATTGAAGAATTATCAATAGATGAATGGAACACTAATAATTATGCACCAAGTTACAATATTGCGCCAACTCACTCTTCTCCTATATTAATTAACACTAATGACACTAATTTTATCAAAATGATGCAATGGGGCCTTGTTCCTCATTGGTCAAAAAAAAAATCAATCGGGACGAAAATAATTAATGCACGCATTGAATCATTATCTGAAAAATTATCTTTTAAAAATTTATTATATACCAATCGATGTGTTGTGGTTGCGGATGGATATTATGAATGGAACCATAATCAACCATATTACATTTTTGATAAATCTAGAAATATATTACCCATGGCTGGTTTATGGTCATTTTGGGAATCCTCTTCTTCAGATATTGTTTATACCTATACAATTATCACAACAACTGCTCAAAAAAGTATCTCCCATATCCATCATCGGATGCCAGTTATTTTAAATAAAAAAAATATCAATCAATGGATCAATTGTAAAATCTACAACAAGCGTTCTGTAGAACAATATTTAATACCTTACAAAAAGAACCTCTCATTTCATCCCGTTTCAACAATGGTCAACTCCACAAATAATAATAGCAGAGAATGTATAGAAAAAATTAATGACCAACAGACCCTTCGATTATTTCAGTAATATTATATATTATTTTTTTTAATACGAATCACATGATATCCTAAAAACAATCTAAAATTATTTAATTACTTTTTTTTTACAAAAAAATGTCTATTTTGATTAAAATAACAGTATCGAATTGGATGAAATTTTCAATAAACCAAAGGAGAAACACATGAATCGTTGTTCACGAATCGTGGCTGCATTCCCAATATTTTTTCTAACAACACTTCTTACTGCCCAGATTAATGTGTCTGGTACAGTTACAGATGCATCGACAGGGAATTCTCTGGCAGGTGCAAATGTTGTCGTTGATGGAACAGATAACGGAGCTGCTGCCGATGCTAGTGGATCATTTACAATAAATAATGTTCCTAATGGCGCGACCTTAACTGCCTCTATGATTGGCTATACCAATGTATCTATGAGTGCAGCTACAACATTAAACTTTAAACTTATTGCAACAGCCGTAGAGTTGTCTGGCCTAGAAGTTCTTGCTTCTCGGGCGGATGACAAGACTCCAGTTGCGTTTACAACCGTTACTAAGGAAGAAATGGAAACACGACTGGGTTCACAGGATATACCCATGGCCTTAAATTTTACTCCTAGTGTTTATGCAACACAACAAGGTG
>Ga0208764_10000606_pt1 | contig 23128 bp, 20 predicted proteins | sample ETNtaG_18_FD_185762 | JGI IMG/M metagenome (GOLD analysis project Ga0208764, IMG submission 185762) | Marine microbial and viral communities from oxygen minimum zone, Eastern Pacific Ocean - ETNP201302SV91 (SPAdes) (version 2) | ecosystem: Environmental > Aquatic > Marine > Oceanic ... | reverse complement strand
AATTAGAAAGAGGTTTTTTAATTATTTAATAATAGAAAATAGAAACCAAGTTTTAATCAAAAAAAGAACACATAAGGATATCTGGGAAAATCTAAATGAATTTTATTTAAATGAGGGTCAAGATTGTTTTTTTAAATCTAAGCCTTTAATTGATTATGGAAAAGATAAAATTATCCTTGTCTCAGAAGGTGTCGCTAAACTAAGTCATCAGATTATTAAAATTAAATTTTACAAATTAGAGATATGTGATGTGAATAATTTAGACAAATTGAAAAAATCTCTAAATATGATTTTGATTAAAAAAAGTGACTTAAATAACTACGCTTTTCCAAAAGTTATTAATAACTATTTGAAATCCGCATCTTAATTTGTAATTTCAAGTATATGTCTGGAGTTAACAAAGCAATCTTACTTGGAAACTTAGGAAAAGATCCTGAGTTAAGAAAATTAGACGATGGTCGAGCTGTCGCAAATTTTTCAATTGCAACTAGTGAAACATATAAAAACAAAGCTGGTGAAAAGGTCACCAACACAGAATGGCATAATGTCGTTTTATGGTCCCCTCTTGCTGAAATTGCTGAAAACTATTTAAAAAAAGGAAGTCAGGTTTATATAGAAGGAAAGATTTCAAATCGTTCATATGAAGATAAAGATGGGGTTAAAAAGTATGTTTCCGAGGTTGTTGGTAGAGACCTAAGATTGTTAGGAAGAGCCCCGGAGTCTAATGATAGTCCACCAACCCCTTCTCCTAGTCAAGAAACAAAGGAGAGTGTTCAAGAAGATGATTTGCCGTTTTAAATACAAAAATTGGAAATAGATTTACCCGAACCCGAATTATTTATTCATATATCTAGCACTTTAATTGGACCCGATATAGTAACTATATTATTTCAGTTATTTGTTTTAATTACCCTCCTTGTTTTTTCAGGTCTTATTTCTGGGTCTGAGGTTGCTTTTTTTTCATTGTCAAACTCAGAAATTAAAACTATACAAAAAACACACAAGGGCTCTATAAATAAAGTGGTTTCTCTCCTTCAAACGCCAGAAAAACTTCTGGCTACCATTTTGATATTAAACAACCTAATAAACGTAGCAATTATAACATTGTCCGCTTACTTCGCTTGGGGTGTTTTTGGTAAATCTGCGTTTGTTTTTATAATACTTACGGTAATAACAACATTGGTAATTGTTTTTTTTGGAGAAATTATTCCAAAGGTTTACGCAAACAAAAACAAATTTATTTTTGTAAAAACAGCTTCTGTAATAATTAATATTTCATCAACCCTTTTTAATCCATTGATTTTATTTTTAGTTTCAATTTCAAGTTCCTTTAAGACTAAAAAAAAGATTCTTCTTGAAAGTACCAAAGAAGAACTAAATAAAGCAATGAACTTAACTATTGATAAAGAAACATCAACTGAAGAAAAAAATATTCTTGAGGGAATAATAAACTTTGGGTCGATTAAAACTAAGGAAATTATGAGATCAAGGGTGGATATTATTGCTGTTGATTTCAAAGATTCATTTGAAAAAACATCTAAATTAATTAACAGGTCTGGGCTCTCTAGGATTCCGGTTTACAAAGAAACTATTGATAATATTGAGGGGGTGCTCTATGTTAAGGACTTAATCCCACACCTTAAAGAGGCTTCGTTTGACTGGAGAAAAAAGATAAGACCCGCTTTTTTTGTTCCAGAAAGTAAAAATATTGATATTTTATTTAAAGATTTCCAAGAAAAGAGGGTGCACCTAGCTATTGTTATTGACGAATACGGTGGGGTGTCTGGACTTGTAACTTTAGAAGATGTAATAGAAGAGATTCTTGGAGATATTAGAGATGAATTTGATTTTGAAGACGATTTTCAGTTTAAAAAAATAGACAACAACACATATTTGTTTGAAGGCAAAACGTCCTTAAACGACTTTTGTAAATTAACTAAAATGGATAAAAATTATTTCAATGAAATTAAAGGTGAGAGCGAGTCTCTTGGTGGGTTGCTTCTTGAGATTAACTCAAAAATTCCAAACAAAGGTGACAAAATAAAGTTTCATAAATTTATTTTTACAATAATGTCTGTTGACAACAAAAGAATAAAACGTGTTAGGGTTTATAAAAAACATAATAAAAAAACTTAGTATCGCCGTAGTTATATTTCTATGTGCTGCTTGTGAAAACAATTACCAACCAAAACCCAAAGGGTATAATCAGATTTTTTTTCCATCACCACAATACAAAATAAAAGAATACAACAAGCGGTTTTCTTTTGAAAGAAATATCATCTCAACAACCACTGAAAATCTTGATTATGGTTGGTTAAACTTAAGTTACTCAAAATATAAAGCCGAGCTTTTATTAACTTATAAAAAAGTTAGCTCTTACGAGCATTTAAAAAATTTAATAAATGAATCATACAAATTAATTAGCAAACACAAATCAAAATCTTCCTCAATTACCGAAAAGGATATTATAACATTATCTGGCAAAAGAGCAACAATAATTACCATTGAAGGTGAAGTCCCAACGCCTTTTCAATTTATAATAACGGATTCTTCTAAAAACTTTTTAAGGGCCGCATTATATTTTGAAAAACCTATCGCTAATGACTCAATTTCTCCAGTGGTTGAGTATATTAAAAAAGACATGATACATATTTTAAACACATTAAGTTGGAATGAATAACGATGTTTTAAAACAAAAAATTGAGTTCATAAAAGGTGTTGGTCCACTAAAAGCTTCTTTATTAAACTCTGAAGTTGGAATTTTCAACCTTAATGATATGCTTCATTATTTTCCTTTTAGATACGAAGACCGATCTAATATTAAAAAACTAATTGACGTTAAAGATGATGGTTTGGAGGGTGTTTTTTATGTACAGGTTGTAAACAAAAAAGTTGTTAGAAAGTTTAAAAACAGAAGTTTAAAAGCAAAGGTTAAAGACGCCTCTGGTTACGGGGAGATGGTTTGGGTAAAAGGTATAGAATGGATAGAAGACAAGGTTGTTGTTGGTAAAAAATATTTAGTGTTTGGAAAGCCTAAACTATATAAAAACTCTGTTTCTTTTTTTCATCCAGAAATAAACGAAAAGAGCAAAACATCACTTGGTATTAGACCTGTTTACCCAACAACAGAAAAACTTAAAAGAAAATATATAAACACCCGTTTTTTTAACAGAATTATTGATGAGGTTATAAACAAAACAACACCTTGTGTTAATGAAAACCTTTCTGAACAGATTGTACAACAAAACAAATTAATTTCAAGAGCATCCGCGCTGCAAAACATTCACCTGCCAAAAAACAGAAGGATGATTGAAGAAGCAAGAAAAAGACTAAAGTTTGAAGAACTTTTTTTCTTACAACTTCAAATACTACAATTAAAAAACAAACGACTTAAGGCTTTTCCTGGTTATGTTTTTAACAAGAAACAATTACTAAGTGATTTTTACAAAAAACATTTGCCTTTTGAACTAACAAACGCTCAAAAAAAAGTGATAAAGGAGTGTTATGAGAACATGTGTTCTGGAAAACAAATGAACAGGTTGGTTCAAGGGGATGTTGGAAGCGGAAAGACGATTGTTGCTTTTTTGTGTATGTTGTTTGTTGTAGAAGACAAGTCTCAAGTAGCATTCATGGCTCCAACAGAAGTATTGGCTGATCAACACTATAAAAGCATTAAAAATTTAGCATCAAAACTAAATCTTTCGGTCGCTGTTTTAACAGGATCAACAAAAGAAAAAGAAAGAAAAGTTATTTTGAATCAATTGATAAAAGGTGAGATAAATATTTTAATTGGAACACACGCTTTAATTGAAAAAAGAGTTGAGTTTATGAGGTTAGGTTTGGTTATAATTGATGAGCAACATAAATTCGGGGTAGCGCAAAGAGCAAAATTATGGTCTAAAAAAAAGGAGTTTTATCCTCATGTTTTAGTTATGACAGCAACCCCTATACCTAGAACTTTAGCCTTAACGTTATATGGTGATTTAGATGTGTCTGTTATCGACGAACTTCCTTTGGGTAGAAAAGAAATAATAACCTCTCATCGGTTTGACAACTCAAGGTTAAAGGTTTTTAATTTCATAAAAGAAACAATAAAAATTGGTGGACAAGTGTACGTTGTGTACCCACTTATTGAAGAGTCAGAAAAAAAAGACCATAAAGATTTAATGGATGGTTATGAAAGTTTAAAAAGGTATTTCCCGGAAACTCAGATTGGTGTTCTTCATGGAAGAATGAAATCTGTAAACAAAGAGTTTGAAATGAAACGTTTTGCTGATGGAAAAAGTAAAATACTAGTGTCTACAACAGTAATTGAGGTGGGGGTTGATGTGCCTAATGCTTCTGTAATTATTATTGAAAGCGCAGAGAGGTTTGGTTTATCACAACTACATCAATTAAGGGGACGTGTTGGAAGGGGGGTTGTGCAGTCTTATTGTATACTTATGACAAAGTATAACTTAAGCAATGAGTCTAAAGAAAGAGTTAAAGCTATGGTTGATACTTCTGATGGATTTAAAATAGCTAATGTAGATTTAAAAATGAGGGGCCCAGGAAACATGATGGGAACAAAACAAAGTGGGCTTTTAGAGCTTAGGTTTGCAAACTTATCTGAAGATTATAATGCTATAAAACAAACCCGAGACGTTGTAATTGATTTAATTAACAAAGACCCTGGTCTTTCTGATAAAAAAAACGAAAATATTGTTAATCATCTCAAAAGAAACATTAAAAGTAATATAAATTGGAGTCGGGTTAGTTAGCTGTTAAATAATCAAAAGTTAAATTAACCATCGTTTTAACCCCCAACAATAATCCACTATCGTCAACGTAAAAATCAGGAGTATGGTGGCTATAGCCTTTATTAGGATGATCTTCATTAGGCATACCACCTAACCTAAAAAAGAAACCAGGAATCTCATTTGCAAAATAAGAAAAATCTTCCGCTCCTGTGCTTGCCCTTGCTAAAACTGTATTTTTTTCTCCCGCTACCCTAATTAAAGTGTTTTTCATTTGATTGGTTAAAGCAAGATCATTAAATGTAATTGGGTATGGGTTTCCTAGAATTAATTCTGCTTCAACTTTATTACTTTTTGCTGTATATGAAATTATTTCGCCTAACCTTTTATATATCTTGTCTCTCATTGAATAATCAAGAGCACGAATCGTGCCTTCCATGTAGGCCTCTTCTGGTATAATGTTGCTCCTTATTCCGCTTTCAAAACGACCAATTGTAACTACAGCAGCTTCATTTGTTAAGTCTAAATTCCTACTTACAATTGTTTGAATGTTGTTTATTATTTGTGCTCCCGCGACTATAGGATCTGCGCCAGCCCAAGGTGTTGAACCATGAGCTTGACCCCCTTTAATTTTGACCTCAAAAGAAGTGGCGCTTGCTAAAGCACCTCCTGGCTTATAAGCAAGTTTGTTTACGGGTAACCCTGAAGACACGTGTAAACCAAAAATAACATCAACGTCTGGGTTTTTTAACACACCCTCTTTAACCATTAATTCAGCTCCACCTTCTTCTCCAGCGGGAGGCCCCTCCTCAGCGGGCTGAAAAATAAATTTAACGGTACCTTTTATTTCCTTTTGCATTTCTTTTAAAACAGATGCTACTCCCATTAATATTGCAACATGAGTGTCGTGTCCACACGCGTGCATAACACCAACCTCAACATCTTTATATATTGTTTTTACCTTAGAGGCAAATGGTATGTTTACTCTTTCTGTGACAGGAAGGGCGTCCATGTCTGCTCTTAAAGCAACAACCTTTCCTGGTAACCCACCTTTTAAGATTCCAACAACACCTGTGTGTGCAACGTTTTCTTGAACCTCTAACCCTAATGATTTCAAATGATCAGCAACATATTTGGCTGTCAAAAACTCTCTGTTAGATAGTTCAGGGTTTTGGTGTATATGCCTTCTCCATTTGATAACGTTCTTTTCTACACCCAAAGATAGTCTTTCAATTTTTTTATATATATTGTTTGAGTTAGCCGATGTAAAAGAAAACATCAAGAGTATAGTTATAATTTTTTTCATAGATAAAACTTTAATTCAACTATTAATATAAAAATATGTTTGGTTTAATTATTCCTTTATTGTTAATTTTTTTTTGTGGCTATGTTATATGGAGGGCTGGAGATACTTTTCTGGAGGGCTCAAACTATATTGGGAGAAATCTTAAAGATGGTGTAAAGGGAGCTACAATAAATGCTGTTGCAAGCTCAATGCCTGAATTGTTTATTGCTTTGTTTTTTTTATTTTACCTAAAAGATGTTATAGGGTTTTCGGGTGGTTTAGGAACCTCTTTTGGTAGTGTTTTGTTTAATTCTTTAATAATTCCTTCTGTTGCGATAATTGGTGTTTTATCGAAATCTAAAAAAAACACTGTTGTTGTTTCAAAAAAAATTATTCTAAGAGACGGGGTTTGGTTGCTTCTTGTTGAGTTTGTGTTAATTTATTTTATTCAACAAGGGACAATAAGTTGGGTTGAGAGTTTGTTGTTAATATTAATCTATATTTTATACTTAATTTATCTTTTTAAGACAATGCGGGGGGGTGAAAGTATTAAATATGAAGAACCTCTTAGTGAAAAAGAAACCGTTTCTTTGATGTCTGCTTTTATAATTCTTGATCTTAAAAGAATTTTAATTGGAAACAAACCATTAAACATTCAAAAAGCTTGGATTGTTTTTGTTATATCCTCGTTGGTTATTGGTTTTGTTTGTTATTTTCTTGTTGTTGCTTGTGAGTGGTTAGGCAGTGAACGGTATTCTGTGCCTTGGGTTGGTGAATTCGAGGGTTTGGGGGTTCCTTTATTATTTGTGGCTATAATTTTTGCGGCTATAGGTAGTAGTTTTCCTGACACTATTATTTCGTATAAGGATGCTCAAAAAGGAAATTACGACGATGCTATATCAAACGCATACGGAAGTAATATTTTTAATTTGTGTGTTGCTTTGGGGGCTCCTTTGTTTTTTTTCACACTCACTTATGGTCCTATAGTTTTAACAAAAGATATTATAGATTTAATTTCGAATTTATCATGGTGGTTTGTGGGTTTAACTATCTTTTCTTTATTCTTATATACACGTGGTTCTGGGGTAAATAAAAATCAGGCTGTTATATTAATATCATCATACTTTGTTTTTATTGTTTATATTTTTTGGATTGCAACCAATGGATAGGAACATTTTTATTTTTTTTAACTAAATTAATTTTTATGAGGTTACTCTTTTTTGTCTTATTTAATGTTTTTTCTGTTTCGTTATATTCTCAAAACAACAATATAATTAAAGACATTGATCTTCATATAGAAAAATACAACACCGCAGCGCTAAACATATGGAATTATGCAGAGGTTGGTTATAAAGAAAAGAAAAGTTCAGAGGAGTTGATATCATTATTAGAGAGTGAGGGTTTTATAATAAAAAGAGGGGTTGTTGGAATTCCAACTGCATTTACAGCAGAGTATAATAATGGCGGATCTGTTATTGGTATATTAGGTGAGTATGACGCTCTTCCTGGGTTGTCTCAAACAACAGACCCTTTAAAAAAAGAAAGAAAAGGTGTTTCTGCGGGCCACGCTTGTGGTCATAATTTATTTGGGGTAGCTAGTGTAGCAGCAGCAATAGCTGTAAAAAATTGGTTAAAAAACACAAACACTAAAGGTACGGTTAGGTTTTATGGTTGTCCCGCAGAAGAGGGTGGTTCAGGAAAAGTTTATATGGTAAGGGGTGGTTTGTTTAAAGATGTGGATATTGTTTTACACTGGCACCCGTCTAGTAGAAACTCTGCCTCCACAAGAACGTCTTTGGCAAACAAAACTGGTAAGTTTAGGTTTTATGGGGTCTCTTCCCACGCCGCCAGCGCTCCAGAACAAGGAAGGTCAGCACTAGATGGATTAGAAGCAATGAACTCAATGGTTAATTTAATGAGAGAACATGTTACCCAAGAAAGTAGAATTCATTACGTAATCACAAAAGGTGGAGACGCTCCAAATGTTGTTCCTAATTTTGTAGAGGGTTATTATTATGTTAGACACCCAAACCCAGAAGAGGTTAGAGATATGTGGAAAAGAATAGAATTGTGTGCAGAGGGCGCTGCGTTAGGAACAGAAACAACCTTTGATTATGAGGTGACTGGAGGGGTTTATAACATATTGCCAAACGAAACACTTCAAGAGGTTATTTATAAAAAACTAAAAGAGGTTGGTGGGGTTTATTATAATAAAGAAGAAAAGTTGTATGCAGAGGGTATTAAAAAAACACTAAAATATCCTATTGAATTATCAAAAGCAGAAGTTATATATGAATATGGTGTTAATTTATCTACAAAAGGGGGTGGGTCCACTGATGTGGGTGATGTAAGTTGGGCTGTTCCAACTGCTGGTTTTTCTACAGCCACATACGTGCCTGGAACACCAGGACATTCTTGGCAAGCAGCGTCTTGTACAGGAACAACAATTGGTTTAAAGGGTATGCTTAACGCAGCAAAGGTGTTAGCTTTATCTGCACAAGAAATAATAATTAACAAAAAAATAATAGAAAATGCTTTTTTTGAATTTGAAAATAAGAAAGGCAAAAACTATATTTATAATCCATTAATTGGAAATAGAGAACCCGCTTTAAACTATAGAAACTAAAAACAATGAAAAACTTAATTATACTTTTATTTATACCCTTTTTGTTTTCTTGCAATAGAAAACAAGATGTTTTTGATTCAGAAACAGCTGAAATAATAAACAACTTTTACGGCGATGCTTTAGAATATAAAGAAAGCTATAATTTATTGAGGAGTCTGTCTAAAGATGTTGGGCAAAGGTTAAGTGGATCAGAGGGTGCAAAGAAAGCGGTTGTGTGGTCAGTACAAACAATGGAGAGTCTTGCTTTTGATACAGTATATATACAGGAGGTTATGGTGCCTCATTGGGAAAGAGGAGAAGAAGAGAGTTGTTTTTTTTATGCTGGAAATGAAAAAATAAACCTTAGGGTTTTAGGGGCTGGAGGAACTGTGTCTACGCCTCCTGGGGGAGTAACCGCTGAGGTCGTTGAGGTGTTTTCTTTAGATGAGGTTGATGAGTTAGGGGAAGAAAAAATCAAAGGAAAAATAGTTTTTTATAACAAGGGTTTTAATCCAAGATATATTAACCAAGGTTCTTCTTATGGACAAACAGGTTTTCAAAGAAGGTCTGGCGCTGTAAAAGCCGCTGAGTATGGAGCTGTGGCCTCGGTGTTTAGGTCTTTATCCTCTATAGAAGATGATGTTCCTCACACAGGGGGGATGTCATACAAAAGAGGTTTAGATAGTATACCCCATGGTGCTTTAGGTGTGGTTTCAGCAATTAAGCTCTCGGAGGCTTTGAAAAGAAACCCTCAAACCAAACTATCGCTTACATTGTCAGGTAAATGGTATCCTGACGCTCTCTCCCATAATGTTGTTGGTGAAATAAGGGGTGTTAAAAACCCAGAAAAAATAATAACCGTTGGTGGTCATTTAGACTCATGGGATGTGGGCGAAGGTGCTCACGACGATGGTGCTGGTTGTGTTCATTCTATAGGTGCTTTAAGGTTATTTCAAAAACAAAACATAAAACCAAACAACACGCTTAGAGCGGTAATGTTTATGAATGAGGAGAATGGGCTCCGGGGTGGGGGGAAATATGCAGACATAGCGTTAGAAGAAAAAGAAGAACATATAGCTGCGATTGAAAGTGATGCTAGTGGGTATGTTCCTCGTGGGTTTGGGTTTTCAGGAAGCGACGAACAACATCAAAAAATTCAAGAATGGCTTAAATATTTTGACAAAAACACAATCTCATACTTCTCTAAAGGTGGGGGTGGTGCTGACATTGGACCTTTACATAGAAAAACAGGAACGCCAATGTTTGGCTTAAGCATTGATGGTCAAAAATATTTTGAGATGCACCACACAGAAAAGGATGTTTTTGAACTAGTAAACGCAAGGGAGCTAGAGCTTGGAACAGCCTCTATGGCGTCTTTAGTATATCTTATTGATAAATATGGTTTATAAAAACACAATATTAATTGTCTTTTTATTACTTATTACTCCAATAAAATTATCTTCTCATTCTTTTTATGTTAGTGTTTGCAATGTTTACGAAAAAGAACAGAAAACTTTTTTTTCGATAAGGGTTTTTAAAGATGATGTTTTTGATGCTCTAAAAATCAGAAAGTCTTCTTCTGATTTATTGGTTGTTGATAAGGAAAAAATTAAACGATACGTTCTTGACAATTTTATTGTTAAGGTAAACGAAAAAGATAAAAAATTAAACGTTGAGCGTTTAACTTTTGAGGGCAGTGACTACACAGAAACACTAAACCTTGTTTTTAGCTTAAAAGAAAGTCTTGTGGATAAAAACTTAGGAATTACCAACACTGTTTTACTAGAGAGTATAGATGACCAAACAAATGTTGTTGGTGTAAAAATTAACAACACAAAAAAAACTCTAACATACAGCAAAAACAAAAAAGAGGGGTGGGTAAAAATAATATAAACGTTTTAGTTGGTTCTAAAAACCCAACAAAAATAAATGCTGTGTTTAAGGCTTTTAGTGTTGTTTTTCCAAAATCAAAAATTGTTGTGACGGGAGAAAAAACACCCTCTTTGGTTTCAAACCAACCAATGTCTTGCTTTGAAACAAAAAAAGGAGCCACAAACAGAGCAAAAAACATAACCAATAAACCCGCCGATTACCACGTTGGTATTGAGGGTGGGTGCTCATATGAGGGTGGTGTATTATTTGCTTTTGCTTGGGTTGTAACGTTAACAGAAAAAAGAAAAGGGTTGGGTAAAACGTCGCTATTTCAACTACCAAAAGAAATCCAAAAGCTTATAGAAAAAGGGGTTGAGCTTGGTGAGGCTGATGATATTGTTTTTAAAAGAACAAACTCCAAACATAAAGATGGTGCTGTTGGTATATTAACAGGAGGGATAATAGATAGATCAAAATATTACACCGAAGCTGTTATTATGTCTCTCCTTCCTTTTATAAATAAACGTCTCAGTTTTTAGTTTGATAAAAAATCTAATAACAGTTCTTCTTTGTTTGTGATATTGTTGTTTGTGTAGAAATATTTATTTCGTGTGGCTGTGTGCTCTAAAACTAACATTAAGGTTTTTTTGTTTGATGTTGGGTTTAAATTCTCGAGGTTATATGTTTTTTGTATAAAATATTCTGTTCCTTGATAAAAATGAACGACGTAGTTAATTCCGTTTGAAAAATAAAAACGGTAATCATCTTTTTCCTCAACAAAGGTTGTGTTTTGAGGTGGGTTTATGTTGAGTTTTGTTGTTATTCCTATTTTGTCTTTTTCGAGATTTGGTTTTCTAAGTATTCTACCAGAGGGTTTTATTTTAACTTTCAGCAAAACCTCTGGTTGGGGTGAAAAAAGAAAGTTTTTTTGTTTTGATTTTAAAGTAATAATTTTTGTTTTTAGCAAATTAAAAACAGAGTCTCCAGAAAGAACTAAGGTGGGGAGTGCGTTTGGTTTTTCAAAAAAATTAAAACTAAAAAACTGAATTGATTTGTTGCTTTCAGAAAAAACAATTGTATTCTTTATTTCTCTTTTTTTAATGTATTCTAATAAAGACTTGTTTGTTTCTTGAGAGGTGTTTATGTTTAAGCTATCTATATAATTAACAACATCAACACCTATAGAGGTCAGTTTTTGATGAATTTTAAAAATCCCTTCTTTTTCTTTTTCTTTATTTTTAAAAGAATAAACCACTATGCTTTTTTCTAAAGAAAAACCTCTGTTTTTGTTGTCTGATTGAGAAAAAACCTCTTGTAAAAACACGAGTGGTATTAAAGAAAAAAGAACTAAAGTTCTTGTGGTCATATCTTTGTTTGTTTTAAAAAATAATTTATTAATATACGATTTATGAAATTAATTAGTATGAGGTTTTTATATTAGTTGTTAAAAAAGAATAAAATGATAGACAAGCTAGAGGAGTTAAAAAAAAGACATAAAGATGTTGAGGGAGAGCTTTCTAAACCAGAAACGGTGTCTGACTTAAAAGTTTTTACCAAGCTGAATAAAGAGTATAAATCTTTAGGGAAAATCGTTGATAAATTTGAGTCTTATAAAAAAACACTTTTAGGTGTAGAGGAAGCAAAAAAAATTATTGAAACAGAGAAAGATGAAGAGTTTAGAGAGATAGCAAAAAAAGAACTTGAAGAGCTTGGTTTAAAAAAAGCAAAAGAAGAGGGGGATTTAAAGTTATTACTTATTCCTAAAGATCCAAACGATGAAAAAAGTGTTATTCTTGAAATTAGAGCTGGAACGGGTGGAGATGAGGCTGCTATTTTTGCTGGAGATTTGTTGAGAATGTACCAGTTATATTCTGAAAAAAACAAATGGGGTTTAAATGTTATTAGTTTTAACGAGGGGTCTTCTGGGGGTTATAAAGAAATTGTCTGTTCAGTAGAGGGAGAAGATGTTTATGGTAAACTAAAATTTGAAGCAGGAACCCATCGTGTTCAGCGGGTTCCAAACACAGAAACCCAAGGTAGAGTACACACCTCAGCGGCAACGGTTGCTGTCTTGCCTGAGGCTGAGGATGTAGAGCTTGAAATAAACACCGCTGATATAAGAAAAGACACATATAGAGCTTCTGGCGCTGGTGGTCAACACGTAAACAAAACTGAATCTGCGGTAAGATTAACACACGAACCAACAGGGGTTGTTGTTGAGTGTCAAGATGGGAGGTCTCAACACGCAAACTACGATAAAGCGATGAAGGTTTTGCGCTCTAAGCTTTATGAGATTGAAATAAAAAAACAAAACGAAGAAATAGCAGGAAAGCGAAAAACAATGGTTGGTTCTGGAGACCGCTCTGATAAGATACGGACATATAATTATCCTCAAGGTAGGGTAACAGACCATAGAATTAACTACACTGTTTATAACCTTCCTGAGGTTGTTTCTGGTGGTTTGTTTTCTTTTACAGAAAAGCTTAGAATTGCTGAAAATGCTGAAAAAATGAAAGTTGGTTTAGGTGGTTGATCAAAAAAAAATAACACTTAATGCCTACCCAAGAGGTTTTCATTTAATAACCAATGAGGTTGTAAAACACCTGCCAAAAATAACAGGGGTTGTAAATATCTTTATAAAACACACATCTGCGAGTTTAACAATAAATGAAAATGCAGACCCTACGGTTAGAGAAGATTTTGAAACACACTTTAACAAAATGGTTTCTGAAAAAGAAACCTATTTTAAACACACTTTTGAGGGGCCTGATGACATGACTTCTCATATAAAATCTAGTGTTTTGGGTTCATCTGTTAATTTTCCAATAAAAGACGGGGTTCCTTTGTTAGGTGTTTGGCAAGGGATATATTTGTGTGAACACCGAAACGGTGGAAAAATTAGAAAAATTATAATTACATCTTATGGGGAAAATTAAGTGTTTGTTTTTAGGGTTGTTTTTTATGGGTTGTTCACCAAATGATAAAGAGGCTGTAGATTACTATGTTTTCAACACCCCTCTCTACGATTATGATGTGGAGGAAAAAATTAAAAGTCTTAATATAGAGCTCCCTGTGCCAGGAAAACCTATAGCAAATTATGTTCCAACGGTCCGGTTTTCTGAGGGGAAAAACACAATGTTGGTTTATGTTTCTGGAACTGGTCCTAGAAAAAAGGATGGGGGATATGTTACTGGTCGTTTGGGTGAAGACATGACAATTGAAGAGGGTTATGGTGCAGCAAGGCTTGTTGGGATAAACATATTAGCTTCTCTTAAAAAAGAAATTGGGGACCTTAATAAGGTTAAGCGTTTTGTGAAGGTTATTGGAATGGTTAACTCAACATCTGATTTTTATGAGCAACCTGCTGTTATAAATGGTTTTTCTGATTTTATAGTTGAGGTTTTTGGGGAAAGAGGAAAGCACGCCCGCTCTGCTGTTGGAATGGTTTCTTTGCCAAGTAAAATTCCTGTCGAGGTAGAGGTTGTTGTCGAGGTTCTTAAGTAAGGTTTTCAAAAACACCACACACACCTTGCCCTCCACCAACACAAGCTGTAACTATTCCGTACCTTTGATTTCTTCTTTTCATTTCATTAAAAAGTTGAATTGACAATTTAGCTCCCGTCATTCCTAATGGGTGACCTAAGGCTACAGCTCCACCGTTAACGTTCACTATTTTATCATCTAAACCTAAAGCTTTTATAACGGATAGCGCTTGGGCTGCAAAAGCCTCATTAAGCTCAACTTGCTCGATATCGTTTTGTTTTAAACCTGCTTGCTTTAATGCTTTTGGCACCGCGTCTGCTGGGCCTATTCCCATAATGCTTGGTTCTACCCCAGCTGTAGCATAAGAAACCAAACGTCCGATTGGTTCTATGTTAAGTTTTTTTATCATTTTTTCTGACATAACAACCACAAAAGCCGCTCCGTCTGACATCTGAGAAGAGTTGCCTGCTGTTACTTGTCCACCAACCTTAAAAGCTGGTTTTAGTTTAGAAAGAGCGTCTACCGTTGTGTTTTTTCTTGGGCCTTCGTCTTTTTCTACCGTCCATTTTGATGTTGTTTTTTTACCATTTACAACAGTAATCTCATCAACATCAATTGGTAAAATTTCGTTTTTAAACAAGTTTTTTTCTATAGCGTTTATTGCTTTTTGGTGTGAGTTATAAGAAAACAAATCAGATTCTTCTCTTGTTATTTTATACTTTAAGGCTAGTTTTTCTGCTGTAAGACCCATGTTTAAATAGTACTCTGGGTTTGTGTTTGAAATGTTATAGTTTAATGCTGATTTGTAGCCTGTCATAGGCACCATGCTCATAGATTCGGTGCCTCCCGCTATCACACACTCAGCTGATCCAGAATTAATTTTTGCACAAGCTAAGTGAATGGCCTCAAGGCCGGAACCACAGTATCTGTTTATGATTAAACCCGGAACTTCTTTCGGTAGAGACAACAAAGAGATGTACCTAGCCATCTGCATTCCTTGTTCAGCTTCTGGTACCGCGTTTCCAACAACTAGGTCATCAACCATTTTGCCCTCAAGGCCTTTTGTTTTTTTCACCAAACCCCTTATGACTTTAGCTGCCAAGTCGTCTGGTCTAATAAACCTAAGTCCTCCTTTTTTAGCTTTTCCAACAGGAGACCTTAGCCCTGAAACAATATAAGCGTCTTTCATAACTAATTTCTTAATGGTTTTCTTTTAAATAAAATTGAGTGCATTCTTTCTAGTGTTTTTTGTTCCCCACAGAGACTAACAAAAGCTTCTCTTTCGAGGTCTAACAGATACTGCTCTTCCACCAAACACTCTTGTGTTAGGTCTCCCCCGCACATGATATAGGCAAGTTTTTGAGCAAGTTTTTGATCGTATTCCGAAATATATTTCCCTTGTTTCATTGTTTCTACGCCCGCGTTAAACATAGCTAAAGCCGACCTCCCGTGTACCTTTATTTTTTTGTTAATTGTTGGTTTAACATACCCGTAAGATAATATGTTTAGTGTGGTGTTTTTTGCGTCTTTCAAAAGGTTTTTTCTGTTTGTTGTTTGTTTATCTTTTTTTGTAATGTACCCCATCTCTGCTGCTTCTTTAGCAGAAGTGCTCACTTTTGCAGAGGCTATATTCATAAAAGATTCCATTAGTTTGTTAAGCTCAGGGTCTCCTTTTCCGTATTGAGAGGCTGTTCTCATAACCAGTTCTTTGGTTCCCCCACCAGCGGGAATCAAACCAGCGCCAAGCTCCACCAACCCCATGTATGTTTCGCTGTGAGCTTGTATTGAGTCTGCGTGTAAACTAAGTTCACAACCCCCTCCCAGAGTAATGCCGGAGGTAGCAACAACAACAGGAACCGATGAGTGCCTAACCCTCATCATTGTGTTTTGAAAAACCCTAATAGATTCCTCTATTTTTTTAAAGTCCTTGTTTCCTGCTAACATAAATAACGTTCCTAGGTCAGCTCCTGCTGAAAAATAATCTGCTTCATTGGAGACAACTAACCCTTTAAAGTCTTTTTCGCATGTGTCTATTGCTTTGTTTATTCCCATTAAAACACCCTCTCCTATTGAATTCATTTTTGTGTGGAACTCAAGGTTTAATATTCCGTCTTTTATATCATATAAGGAAACGTCTTTATTTGTCCAAACAAGGTCGTTTTCTTTAAAAGCTTCAAGCTGTATAGTCTCTTCTTGTCCAGGAACCTGACAATATTTTTTTTGTGATATGTTGTAGTATTCTTTTTTGTTGTTTTTGAACCGATAAAAACTTTTAATGTTATTCGACAACATTTCTTCTACCCAAGCTGATGGTTTAAGGTTCATTTCTACCATCTCTTTATAAACCCCCTCAACACCTATAGCGTCCCAGGTTTCAAAAGGTCCTTTCTTCCACCCAAAACCAGAACATATAGCGTTGTCTATTTTGTATATTTCATCACTAACCTCGGGGATTCTTAAAGAACAATATCTGAAGGTGTCATAAAATGTTGATCTATAAAATTCTCCGTATTTGTTTTTTAACTTAATGAGTTTTCTTATTCTCTCTTCTAGGTTTTCTGTTTTCTTTATTTTTAAAACAGATTCGTCTTTTATTTTTTCCGGCTCTTTATACTCAAGTGTTTTTAAGTCTATTTCATAAAATACTTTTTTTCCTTTTTCTTTTATTTCTTTTTTGTAAAAACCCTTTCCGGTTTTATCTCCCCATTGTTTTTTTTCGTAAAGCCCGCGAACAGCAACTGGTAGTTTAAACATAGTAACAGATTCGTCTTCTTTCAGATCATTTAAAAGGTTTGTGGAAACATTCACCGCGGTGTCTAAACCAACCACGTCCATTGTCCTAAAAGTAGCAGATTTAGGTCTTCCTATTAAAGTTCCTGTTAAAAAGTCAACCTCTGAAACGCTTAATTTGTTTTTTTCAACAGAGTGGATTGTGGACATTAAAGAATATATTCCAAGTCTATTAGCAATAAAGGCGGGGGTGTCTTTACAGAGCACCGTTTCTTTTCCTAAAACAACAGAGCCAAATTCCATAAAAAAATCAATAAGTTCTTGTTTGGTTTTTTCACCCGGAATTATTTCTAACAACCTTAAGTATCTAGGGGGATTAAAAAAGTGTGTTCCTATAAACATTTCTTTAAAATTTTCACTTCTGTTATTTGAGATATGAGATATAGGAATTCCTGATGTGTTTGTAGAAACTATAGTGTCTTTTTTTCTGTGTTTTTCAATCTTATCATATACTGTTTTTTTAATAGATAATTTTTCAACAACAGCTTCTATAATCCAATCAACAGAATTTATTTTACTTATATCGTCTTCTAAATTTCCCGTTTGTATTTTATCATAATCCTTTTTTAAATACAAAGGTGAAGGTTTAGCATTAAGTGTGCTTAATAAAGATTCGTTAACAATTCTATTTCTTACTTGTTTGTCTGTTATTTTTTTTCTTAGAGATATTTCTTTTTTATTTAATTCTTTAGGACATATATCTAATAAAAGAACATCCATACCAACGTTAACTAAATGACAAGCTATTCTAGATCCCATTATACCGGAACCAATAACAGCAACTTTTTTAATTTTAATATTTTTCATTTATAAAGCAAGATTACTAAAATTTAAATAAAATTTTATGTCACATAAACAATAAACTTTTACACAAACAAATTATAATAAATATCTTTTTTTAATATGAATTAAATAATTAATAATTATTAAGGTGTTTATATGTTCATAACTTTTATTAATAAAATACCAACAAGATACCAACATGTAAAACCTTAACACTTAACGGTTTACATTTTTTTAAAAGAGCTCATTTTTTATATGTGGATAACACGCCTGTTAGTTAATTGGGTAAAAAACTAAAAGTTAATTATTATTAATATTCTTCTTGTATTAAAAACAGATCATCAACAGTTTTTTCAACATTAAAAATAACATCTTCAACAGACCAATTAGATCTAATTTCAACCTTTTGATTATAATAAAAAAGAGCCTCTGCTTTCTTTTTAGATTTAATCCCAAAATAATCCCATTTAAAATTATCATTAACGTCCTCAATAACTCTCAAATAAAACTTACCAGGGATTATGTTTTTAAAACGGAAAAAAGGAAAAGACAAATGGTTTTTATACACAAAAGAAAAACCTTCATTTACAAGTTCAATTAAATATTTTTTATTTGATTTTACACCAACTATCTCTCCTGAAAAATCACCATAATAATCTTTACCCCTTACTTTAAAGTCTTGAACAATATTTTTTAAAGTGTCTCCTGTTATTGAAACAAACTCCCCTTTAGGTATTGAAAGTTTTATGTTTTTAGGATTTAATCTTTTATAATAAGCAGAAACCACCCGGTAAACAGAGTCACTTTCAAACAACAAACTATCTCTAAAAACTTTTTCTGAAATGTTTTTTATAAAAAAATCAACAGAATCGTTTAAAACAAAAAGCTTACCTTTTATGTTGTTGTTTTTTAAAGTAATGTTGTTGAAATATATAAAATCTTTAGGAATAGCGATGGTGTCTATTAATAAGTCATACTTATAAGTGTGTTTTTTTAAAGGTAAATTAAAATCCATAACAAAGTTAACGGTGTCATCTATGTTTTGAGATGACCAGTTAATATCAACCTTAAGCTGAAGTTTTCTTGTTTGATTTCCTAAAAAAGAAACATAAAAACTGTCTGTTTTTTGAAATTCTACCCCATCAAACGCTGTAACTACAACCAAAGAAGAGTCTTTGTATAAAGGTGGTTTGTAAAACCTTAACAAATTGTTATCGTTTAAACTCCAGTTGATTGTTTTTTGTGAGACAACCTCAACAGAGTCTACTTTTTTAGAATAAGTTACATCAAACACATCACCCTTATCTCTTTTAGCCTGAACCTTTAGAGGTGTTAAATCTTCATTAAAAAGGCTAACGTACAGTTTACTAATAAAAGAGTCTACACTTATTTTTTTTTCTAAATACCCAAAGCTTTCTTTTTTGTATTCAGCCTTAAAGTTCTTGTTTTCATCAAGATAGCTGTATATTTTATAGTCTTGAGATTTAATATTCTCTATTGCGAAAAAACCATTTTCGTCAGAAAAAGAAAAATAAGTTGGTTTTTTGTGAAACAAATCAAAACTGTCCTTTTCGGAATAAAGCCCAACGAGAGCACCCTTAACCCTTTCGTTTGTTAAAGGATCTATTATTACACCAGAAACAAAGGAAGAGTCTATTTTTTTACCAGTGCTAAATACAAATCTCGAATTAACAGCGGGGTTACCCTCTGTAATGTCAGAAACACCGTCTGCAAAATTTAAAATATAAGTTGTGTTTTGGTTAAAAATCGTGTCAAAAACCAAAGAAAGTGTGTTTTTCTTAGACTTTACCTCAAAGCTTCCTTTGTAGTATGGCGACACAATTAACTTTTCTTTAAGCTTGGACGCATCTATAATTTCATCAAACTCAAAATCAAAAGAAGACACCGATAAGTTTGTTGAATAATTTTTTGGAAAACTTTTTATAAGGCTTGGGGGTATTGTGTCTTCATAACCACCGGTTAACGGTTTTACCTGCGCACAAGAGGCAACAAGTAGTGTTAAGTAAAAACAAAGCCTGATCATTCTATAATATAAATAATACTAGAATGTTTTTTTGTAAAAAAAGCAGATATGTTAGACGCTAAACCAATAAAAAAACCAAAAACGAACCACAACGGGTTTTTTTTCTGTTTTTCACTAAGCATCGAAACATAAAAAGAGTCAAAATAAAGGGGTTTTGAACCAACAACACTAAGTTTTACATCAGAAAGCAAACCCTTTAGTGAGTTTTTGTTAAAATGGAAAACGTGTCTAGGAACATCATACCCTGCCCAGTTTTTTTTATAATAAATGTTATCGTATGAACCGTTGTTTGGCACAGCAATCATGATCTTCCCCCCTTTGCTTAATAACCCCTTAATATTATAAAGAAGTTCTTTGGGTTTTTTTGTGTGCTCGAGTACATGCCATAGTGTAATGAACTTATATTTTGATTTTTTTATAATCGCCATGTTATTGGTAATGTTTTTGTTTAGGCTTTTGTTGATCGGCTCAAAACCAATCGATTTGTAACCAACGCGGTTAGCGTGGTCTACAAAATTACCAGATCCAGCACCATAGTCTAACAAAGAACCAACGCCGTACCGCTTAATTATATTTACCTTATAGCGGTTGTTTATGCGTTGAATTAAACTATAGATAGAGCTAAAAACACCTTTCTTTTTTTGGTATGAGTCATAATTTTCTTGATTATAATAATCCTCTAAGTTTTTTGGAATAGGGTTGGTGTAACCAACTAAGCAAGTAGCACAAGAGTAAACATCAAAAACCTCTAAAGAAACAGGGTCTTTAACCCCACGCTCTAATGGTGTTGTTTTATTTGAGCCACACAAGGCACATTTTTTACTTAATTTTCTTGTCATTTCTTTAAGTGTACCATTAAAATAGAAACATCAGAAGGAGAGACACCGCTAATTCTACTTGCTTGTCCTATTGACGACGGCTGTATTTTAATAAGCTTTTCTTTTCCTTCTGAAGAAAGGGAATTAACCACGGAATAATCAAAATTTAAAGGTATTTTGCTTTTTTCAAGCCTTTCAACCTTTTCCACAACCTCTCTTTCTTTTTTAATGTAGCTTTCGTACTTGAGGTTGATCTCAACTTGGTTTATTATTTCTTCATCATACTTTTTGATGGCGGCTGATTTTATTTCTTTTAACACACCAAACAAAGAAACACCAGGCCTTTTTGTTAAATCCTCTAGTTTCTTTTTTTCTTTTATCTCAGCAGAACCTAAAGACTGAAGGTGTTTGTTTATTGCGTTGGGTACAATTTTTTCTTTAGAAACTAAACTTTGAAACTCTTTAATTAAACTCTTTTTCTTTAAAACCAAATCAAGCCTTTTCTTGTCTGCTAAACCTATTTCTGCACCCTTTTCTGTTAATCGCAGGTCTGCGTTATCTTGACGCAATAAAATTCTATGTTCCGCCCTAGATGTAAACATTCTATATGGTTCGTCGGTTCCTTTGTTAATTAAGTCATCTATTAACACACCAATATAAGCCTCAGAACGACCCAAAACAAACTCTTTTTTGTTGTTTATTTTATTATGAGCGTTTATTCCCGCAATCAAACCCTGACACGCAGCCTCCTCATAACCAGTTGTCCCGTTAATTTGTCCAGCAAAAAAAAGGTTTTTAATTGGCTTTGTTTCTAACGTGTGTTTTAGTTGTGTTGGTGGGAAGTAATCATACTCAATCGCATAACCAGGCCGAAACATCTTAACGCCTTCAAAACCAGAAATAGTTCTTAGCGCTTTTAGTTGCACATCCTCAGGTAAGGATGTTGAAAAACCATTAACATAAACCTCTATAGTGTTCCAACCTTCAGGTTCGACAAAAATTTGGTGTCGTTCTCTTTCAGCAAAACGTGTTATTTTATCTTCTATCGAAGGACAATATCTTGGCCCTACCCCTTTAATTCTCCCATTAAACATTGGGGATTTTTTAAAGCCAGCCTCTAAAGCTGTGTGTGTTTTGTTGTTTGTGTAGGTTATGTGACACGGTTTTTGTTTTTTCTTTAACTTATTTGTTATAAAAGAAAAACGCCCAGGCTTATCATCTCCCGGCTGTTCTTCCATCTTAGAGTAGTTTATTGTCCTGCCGTCTAAGCGCGGTGGGGTTCCTGTTTTCATTCTCCCACTTATAAACCCAAAACCCTCAAGCTGCTCGGTTATTCCTTTTGAAGCCCTTTCCCCCGTTCTTCCTCCACCAAATTTTTTTTCACCCACATGTATAAGACCATTTAAAAAAGTACCGTTAGTTAAAACGACAGATTTTGCCTCAATTTCTAACCCTAGGGTTGTTGTTACACCCACCACCGTGTTTTTTTTAACTTTTATTCCCACAACCATTTCTTGCCAAAAATCTACGTTTTTGTTGTTCTCTAATAATGATCGCCACTTTTCAGCAAACAACACCCTGTCGTTTTGTGCCCTAGGAGACCACATTGCGGGCCCCTTCGAAAGGTTTAACATTCGAAACTGGATTGTGCTTTGGTCTGTAATAACGCCGGTGTTTCCACCCAACGAGTCAATTTCTCTTACAATTTGACCCTTAGCAACACCGCCTATTGCTGGGTTGCATGACATTTGAGCTATAGTTCCCATATTCATGGTTACCAATAAAACTTTAGACCCCATGTTGGCCGCAGCCGCAGCCGCCTCACATCCTGCGTGTCCAGCACCAACCACAATTAAATCGTATTTAGTAAACATTTTTGAGGGTTCCACGTGGAACTTTAATTTTTTCTGTACAAAGAAAGATATTTATTTTCTTTTGATGTCATAATCTCTTTTTCTTTTTTTGTTTTGTCTTTATAACCAAAAAGGTGAAGTGTTCCATGAATAATGGTTCTGATTAACTCAGAGTCTTTTTCTTGTTTGTATTTTATTGCGTTATCTGCCACCCTATCCACGCTTATATAAACATCACCCTCTATGTTTTTGTTGTCTTCTGAGAAATCAAAAGTAATAACATCTGTAAAATAGTCGTGGTTTAAGTGTTTTTTGTTTATTTCTAAAAGGTATTCGTCTGAACAAAAAATTAAATTCAAAAAACTTAAGTCTTTTTTTTCGCTTAAACAAAGTTGTTTAATTAACACTCTAATTTTTTTTTTGTTTGGTATAGAGAAAGATTTTTTCTCAGAGAAGAAGTTTGTGAGGAACATGGATTAAAGTTTAAAAAACATCTCTATTGTTCTTCCTCCACGTTTAAACTTTATTTTATCTGATAAATTTTTAATTAAAAAAACACCCCTTCCTTTAATTTTTTCAATGTTTTTTGGGTTTGTTGGGTCGGGTAGGTTTTTGTGATCAAACCCAAGCCCCTCATCTTCTACAACAAAGCGGACACTTTTTTTGTTTTTCTTTAACTCTAATTTCACCTTTTTGGTTTTATCTTCTTTGTTTCCGTGTACAATAGCGTTATTCACAGCTTCTGTTACCGAAACCAATACATTTCCATAAACATCTTCTTTGATGTTTATTTTCTCGCTTATATTTTCTATGAAACTTTCCACCACAGAAACATTTTCTTTAATTGAGGGTATTTTTA
>Ga0208764_10000604_pt1 | contig 23153 bp, 14 predicted proteins | sample ETNtaG_18_FD_185762 | JGI IMG/M metagenome (GOLD analysis project Ga0208764, IMG submission 185762) | Marine microbial and viral communities from oxygen minimum zone, Eastern Pacific Ocean - ETNP201302SV91 (SPAdes) (version 2) | ecosystem: Environmental > Aquatic > Marine > Oceanic ... | reverse complement strand
GCCGTATTAAGCATTGGAATCGGTTTGTTCTATATAGTAGCGTTTTTGAATGGTGTATCAGTTTCTGAACTGGAACGCGGCAGTTATCTGCTTGGCCCTTTTCCAGAAGGAGGTCTCTTCACAGGAATCCCGCTAAAGTACTTGTCCGGATTCGATTGGAACCTGTTTTGGGTTTCACTACCTGCCATTGGTACGATGATGATTTTAAACGCGATCTCAGTTCTATTTAACTATAGTGGCCTGGAGCTGATCATTAAACAGGATGTAGATCTGGACCGAGAATTGAAAATGACCGGTTTCAGCAATATACTTGCCGGTTTGGGAGGGACGCCTCCAGGTTACCTCACATTGAGCGAAACAAGTATGGCGTATAATATAGGTGCCCGCTCTAGATTGAGCAGCATTGTGGTCGTACTGCTTTGTGCCTTCACCTTATTCTTTGGTGCGAAAGTATTGTCCATTTTTCCAAAAGTGATCCTTGGAGGATTGATCCTGAATTTAGGCTTATCCTTTTTAGAGGAATGGCTTTATGATACCTGGGCAAAATTGAAAAGGAATGATTATTTCGTTATTGTACTCATCCTTTTTGTGATTGCAGCGGTGGGATTTCTGGAAGGAATAGTTATAGGCTTACTCATGTCGATTGTTCTGTTTGTCTTGAGTTATTCTAAGGTTGATGTGGTTAAACATGAATTGAACGGTACAACATTCCACAGCAATGTAGAAAGATCCGAATACTTAAAACGAATCATTGCGGACCATGGAGAACAGATTAGTATTCTTCCATTGCAGGGTTTTATTTTCTTTGGAACAGCTAATCGATTGTTAGACAGGGTGAACGAGCGAGTAGAAAATGAAGTTGCTTCACAACTCAGATATTTGATCTTTGATTTTCGGCACGTAACCGGTCTGGATTCTTCAACCATCAACAGTTTTAACAAATTGCGTATCATGGCCAAGAACCATGATTTCAAAGTGGTTTTTTGCAGTTTAAATCAAGACATGACCAACCAACTGAAGGTTGGAGGGCTCTTACCAGATGAAGCAGGCGTGTTTGTTGAATTTGATGATTTAGACCATGGATTGGAAAGATGTGAAGATGAACTCATAGAGCAATATAAAAAGTCATATGAGGAACTTTCTGATTCCAAAAAGACGGATTTATTTAAAGAAAAATTTCCGGGAATTGCCGAATTTTTCGAAGAAAAAAAAGTAGTCGGCAATACCACCATTATCGAACAAGGGAAAAATCCAGGCGGAATTTATTTTATTGAGTCAGGCCGTATTACTGTCCGTCTGGATACCGGTTCAAGGGAAGGTATTCGTTTGAAATCCCTTGGATCAGGTACAGTGGTTGGCGAAGTAAGTTTGTACTTGGGTTCAAAGGCATCTGCATCCGTTTTGACCAAGACAGATTGTGTGATTTATTTTCTATCCAAAGAAAATTGGAAGAAATTGAATCTAGAATCACCAGGAAAAGCGGCCGAGCTACATACCTATATTGTTAAACTCCTTAGTGATAGATTAGCAAAATCCAATGCCACAATTCAAGCATTAATGCGCTAATAAAACTGTAATCTTAATAGCAATTCATTTTGTTGTGATACAAATAATTTTGTATCTAATAATCGATAAGATGATTATTATATTATAATCATAGGCGTAATGGTAAAACAGCAAAAACCACAAAGTCTGGAACGGGTATTGTCCCTGCTGGATGCCACCATGATCAATGCTGGGGGAATCATTGGATCAGGAATCTTTATGGTCCCAGCGACGGTTGCTTTCTTTACAGGTTCTACCTCTCTTTTTTTTCTGGTATGGATCCTAGGTGGAATCGTTAGCCTTTTCGGCGCACTTTCCGTGGCTGAGTTGGGTGCTGCCATGCCGCGAGCCGGCGGACAATATGTCTATTTAAACGAAGCCTATGGACCGCTCTGGGGGTACCTTTACGGCTGGTCGGCTGTGGCTGTAATCAACACTGCTTCCATCGCAGCTGTTGGGGTTGCATTTTCAGAATATCTGGGGTTTTTCTATCCAATTAGTGACGCAAGTATAAAAGGTATAGCTGTTGGTACAATTGTACTTCTAACCATTATAAATATTGTAGATGTGAAATCAGGAGCTCGATTTCAAAATTTTTTTACACTGTCAAAGCTTTTTGCCATCTTTGGGATCATTCTACTAGGTTTAGTTATGGAAGGTGGAACAACTCAAAACCTTAGTCCTATTTTTTCAGATAAACCATTCACCGGACTTATTGGTCCTTTGGGCCTAGCCATGGTATCAGTCCTGTGGACATTCGATGGCTGGATCTTTATTACTTATGTGGCTGGTGAGGTCAAAAATCCGAAACGTAATATTCCTTTGTCACTTATCTATTGCATGCTGATTGTTGTAACGGTCTATTTATTGTTGAATTATGTTTTACTCTTCACACTGGGATTCAGCGGAATGAATGGATCCAATCTAGTAGTATCTGATGCTACTACCGTTTTCCTGGGAAACAAAGGTGCAGCTATTGTTACTTTAATCATACTAATCTCATTGATCGGTGCAAACAATGGATCTATACTCACAAGTGCCCGCATCAATTATGCTATGGCGAAAGATAAATTATTTTTTAATCAAGCCGCTCAAATTCATTCTAGGTTTAAATCACCGGCCAATGCATTGATCATTCAATGCGTGTGGGCCTGCATCCTGACATTTACGGGCACTTTTAACCAATTGATCACTTACATCATTTTTGCATCCTGGATATTTTATGGTATGTCCGCTGGTGCAGTTATCATTTTACGAAAGAAGAAACCAGATATGGATCGTCCATACAAAACACCAGCATATCCGTGGATTCCTATCATATTTATTTTCTTCGCCATATTTCTTACCATTAATACCATTATGGAAGCCCCTCGGGATGCAGCCATTGGATCTGGGATAATTCTAGCAGGACTTCCATTATATTATTACTGGAAAAAAAATGGCTGATTTTGAGCGAAAAATCACGACTGCATTGGAAGAATCCCAGGAAGATATCGTCAGTTTTATCCAAACACTTGTCCGGTCCCCCAGTCTTGCCAATGATGAGGGTCCCGTTCAGGAAGTTATTCAGGGTAAACTAGAAACTCTTGGATTGGATACAGAAAAGATTATAGTAAAGTTTGATAAATTAAAAGATCACCCTGCGTTTTGTGATGATGGATTTTCACCGGATTCACGAGTTAATATTGGTGGAAAATGGCACAATGACGGTGGTGGGAGATCGCTGATTTTGAATGGCCATGTGGATGTGGTTCCTACTGGCCCAGAAAATCTATGGAATAAATCACCCTGGTCAGGCTATATAAAAAATGGCCGGATTTATGGGCGGGGTTCCTGTGATATGAAGGCTGGCTTAAGCGCTGGTATTTTTGCAGTCCAGGTTCTTCAATCTATAGGTTTTAAACCGGATGGAAACATAATGATTCAATCTGTGATTGGCGAAGAATCTGGCGGCTGCGGTACACTTACCAATATTGTAAAAGGTTATTCCGCTGACGCAGCCGTAATTCTTGAGCCAACATCCTTAAAAGTTTGTCCGATTCAATCTGGTGCACTCACCTTCCGCCTGACGCTCTCTGGTCGAGCTACCCATGCAGCAACACGCTGGGATGGGGTGAGCGCCATTGAAAAATTTAACCTGATCCAGCAGTCCATTTTACAGTTTGAGAATGAGCGTCATGATTCATTTAATGAAGCTTATTTTGAATCCAAAGATCGTGTCGCTCCAATTAATATTGGAACGATTAAAGGCGGTGATTGGCATTCCACAGTACCAGAATCGGTTGTAGTAGAAGGACGTTTTGGCGTATTTCCTAGTGAAACAACTAGCAATGCTAGGCATGCATTTGAAGATTTTATTAGTAAAATTTCTAATAATGATCCGTGGCTTAAAGAAAATCCCCCTGTAATTGAATGGTTCGAGGGACAGTTTGAATCAGGCCAAACTGATCTGGATGATCCATTAATTCACACACTCATTGATGCCATTGTGAAATCAACTGGTGATTCACCTATCATTGAAGGTGTAACGTATGGTTCTGACTTGCGTCTCTTTACAAATCATGCTCATATTCCCGCTGTTCTCTTTGGCCCTGGAGATCTTCGTCTCGCCCACGCGGCCAATGAGTATGTGGAAATTGATGAAGTGTTGAAGACAATTAAAATTATTGCAAACATGATCGTAGATTGGTGTGGGGGTACTTTTGATTAAGAATTTCGGCTGTCAGAATATGGTGGACCCTATTCACCGGGTCCTAATCAAACATCCTAGGTATGCTTACAGAAATCAAATAAATGTTGACCAACAATATCAGCAACTCAATTATTGCGATGTTCCGAATTTTAAAAAGTCATTGATTGATTATGACGCATTCGCTGGATTACTTGAATCCTTCGGAACCGAAGTACACCATCTCCCGGAAGATGAATCCACATCTCTTGATTCAATCTATACCCATGACCCCTGTGTTGTTACCAACGGCGGAGTGATTCTCTGCACTATGGGGAAAAAGGATCGGTTACCGGAATCAGCTGCAATGGAAAACTATTTTCAATCAATTAATGTTCCAATTCTTGGTCGAATTGAAACACCGGGAACGTTGGAGGGTGGCGATGTGGTGTGGCTTGACGAACGCACTGTAGCCATTGGAGAAGGATATCGATCCAACGCTGAAGGGATTCGCCAACTCAAAACTCTATTAGGAAACTTGGTAGATGAGGTCATTTCAGTTCCTCTACCCCACTGGACCGGCGCTGGAGATTGCCTTCATCTTATGAGCAATATTTCTCCCATAGACCATGATCTATTTTTAGTGTATTCTCGGTTGCTTCCAGTGCCATTCAGAAAATATCTTCTCGATCGACAAATTCAGTTTATTGAAGTCCCTGATGAAGAATATGATTCTATGGGCTGCAATGTACTGGCGATGGCACCACGAAAAGCGATCATGATAGAAGGTAATCCAATAACCAGAAAACTTCTTGAAAAAGAAGGAGTCGAAATCCATGCTTACGACGGCTCGGAAATATCATTAAAAGGTGCAGGCGGCCCCACTTGCTTAACCCGCCCTTTTTTAAGGTTTTCATCATGAACTACAGAAATCAATTCAATGCTGAAACACAACTAAAACTTTCGCCATTTTTTGACCGCACGTCTCAATTAAATGAGTCTCAAGAATGGCGACGCTGGTCGGGATACCTGTCTGCCACCAATTATGAACTCACTCATGATAACGAATATTTTGCTATTCGAACTAAGGCTGGTCTTTTAGACATAACTCCTTTATATAAGTATATCATTCAAGGGCCAGACAGTCAGCGGTTTCTAGATCGGCTAGTAACAAGAAATATTAATATCTGTAAAGTGGGACAGGTCATGTATACGCCCTGGTGCGATGAAGACGGAAAAGTAATAGATGACGGCACAGTTCAAAGACTATCTGAACGCAAGTTTCGTATAACAAGTGCAGAACCAAATCTTGAGTGGCTGGAGTACAATGCAGCAGGAATGGATTTAACTATTTCGGACGATTCAGTCAATACCGCCGCATTGGCGATCCAGGGCCCTAATTCAAGGGATATTCTTAATGAAGTTTCCAGCGATTCCCTAAACAATCTCAAATTCTTCTGGATGATAAATACAAATTTCGGAGATATCCCCGTATCCATTTCCCGTACCGGATACACCGGTGACTTAGGGTATGAAATTTGGATGGACCCTAATGATGCTTTATTTATTTGGGACCTGCTTTTGGAAAAAGGGAAGCCTTATGGCATCACCCCTACTGGGCTCCAGGCTCTGGATATAACTCGCATAGAGGCAGGTCTCATTCTATTGGATGTGGATTATATTTCATCACGCCACGCCATTATTGAATCCAGAAAATCATCTCCCTACGAATTGGGATTGGGTTGGGCAGTAAAAATGAAGAAAAAATATTTTATCGGCAAACAGGCTCTGGAAAGAGAAATAACCCGCGGACCAGAATGGGAATTTGTGGGTATTGAGATCCAATGGACCGAACTGGAAAATCATTATCGAAATGTTGGGCTTGCCCCTGGACTCCCTTCTACTGCCTGGCGTACCAGTACTCCTTTATATCATAATCACGAACAGGTAGGCTATGCCACCAGCGGTGCGTGGTCACCGATCTTAAAAAAATATATCGCCCTCGCCCATGTGAAATCGATATATGCTATTGAAGGCACTGAACTGCAATTTGAATTGAAAGTGGAGCACTTCCGAAAACTCACAACAGCAAAAGTGGTAAAAACACCGTTTTTTGATCCGGAGAGGAAACGTTCATGCCCAAGATAAAGCAATATGATGCTATTGTGATCGGAGGCGGTCACAACGGACTCACGGCCGCGGCATACCTGTCCCGTGCTGGTAAAAAGGTGCTGGTGCTTGAGCGACGTTATATTTTAGGTGGTGCGGCGGTTACTGAAGAAATTTTTCCTGGATTCAAATTTTCAGTTTGTTCCTATGTGGTGAGCCTTATGAAACCCATTGTGATGCGGGAACTCATGCTTCCGAAATTTGGATTAGAGCTATTACCCTTAGAAAGTACATTCACACCACTAGATAATGATTATCTCATTCGGACAGCAGACCCGGATGAAACTTACCGCGAAATTGCTCGCCATTCATTGCGGGATGCAGAAGCCTATATGCGCTTCGGGCCGCTTATGGGACAGATCGGAATGGCAGTCCGACCCATCCTAGAAACAATTGCACCAAACGCGATTAGACCATCAATATCCGATTTAATTGCCGGTAAAAAATTATTTAACCATTTTAAAAGTCTCACATCCGAACAGTTTGAATATTTGACAAAACTTATGGCCATGAGTTCAGCAGATTTTTTAGATGAGTGGTTTGAATTTGAGCCTCTTAAATCTACTATGTCTGCTAGCGGCATTACCGGAACCTTAATGGGGCCTCGCTCTCCAGGGTCAGCCTATGTGATGCTCCATCACTATATGGGCGACATCGATGGATCCTTCAGGGCCTGGGGATTTCAAAGGGGAGGCACCGGCGCTGTAAGCATGGCCATTGCACGTTCTGCCCAGCATTTTGGTGCCGACATTATGACCGAAGCGCCTGTGGAAAAAGTCATTGTCAAAAATGGGAAAGCGGTTGGCGTAGCCTTAGAAAATGGTGATGAATACACATCGGATATTGTTATTTCCGGGCTTGATCCAAAACTCACATTTTTGAAAATGTTGGATGAAAGCGATCTTCCATCTGATTTTGTGACGAATATCAAAAACTTCCGTATTCGCGGATCATCCGGAAAAGTCAATCTGGCCCTAGATGGATTGCCGGATTTCACCTGTCTTCCGGGAGAAGGCCACCATCTGCGGGGGGCAATCATAATCAGCCCAAGTTATGATTATTTAGAGCGAGCTTATGATGATGCTAAGTATGGAAATTTTTCACAAGAACCTTATTTGGATATTATCCTGCCTTCGGTCCTTGACCCAGATATGGCACCACCAGGGAAACACGTAATGTCCTGTTTTGTTCAGTATGTACCTTACAATATAAAAGGCGGCTGGGACGATCAAAAACGTGAGGCATTCGGTGATGCAGTTATCAACGCCCTTGCTCGATTTGCTCCCAATATCAAAGATATTATACTGCATCGGCAGGTACTTACGCCTGCAGATATTGAATCAACTTTTGGCTTAACGGAAGGTAATATTTTTCATGGTGAACTATCATTACAGCAACTTTTCGCTCTTCGACCGGCTGTACAATGGGCTGATTATACCACACCGATCAGGGGCTATTATCAATGTGGATCTGGCACCCATCCCGGTGGTGGTATTACTGGTTCTCCTGGTGAAATGGCTGCAAAAAAAATACTGAGCAAATGGTAATGGAAAATTATGATGTAATTATAGTTGGTAGTGGCATAAACAGTCTTGTTTCAGCTACAGTGTTAGCCCAAGCTGGAAAAACAGTACTTGTATTAGAATCTCGGAATCAAATAGGCGGTCAGGCTGGAACAGAAGAATTCGCGCCTGGATTTAAATGTAACCTGATAAATGATGTGATAAAATGGATAGATCCAAGAGTTATAAAAAAACTTAATTTGGGTTTGCATGGACTCAATATTTATTCACCAGAATTAGTTAGGATAGCATTAGATAGAAAAAATAAGCATATTTCATTTTACAGGGATCCAAATAAAACAGCGGCATCTATTGGAAAACAATCTGAAAAGGACGCAAAAGTGTGGCCAGATTTCAATAAATATATCGATGCGCAATCCCAGTTTTTAGCTTCTCTCTACGAAATCAAACCACCAAACCTTCCTGATGTAGGTTTGAAAGATTTGTGGACTATGCGGTCCATGTTGAAACCATTAAGAAAAAATGGCACTAGTGGCTTAGTTGACTTTATCCGAGTAGCGGCCATGATGATGCCGGAATTAATGGACGAGTGGTTTGAATCAAAGTTAGTTCGTGGTGCAGTTTCCGCAGCTGGAATAACGCTGATAAATCAGGGGCCGTTTTCTGCGGCTACTGGTTTAAACCTTTTGCATCAGCATGTACATAGTTCAAATGTTTTTCATAATATGCATTTCGTTAAAGGCGGCTCAGAAAATCTTGCTAAAACTCTGGCCTTGTCTGCCCAATCTGCGGGTACCGTAATTCGCACAAAAGCAAAGGTTGAATCAATCATTATCAACGATGGTATTTGTTCTGGCGTCAGGATAAAGAATGGTGAAGAAGTTTTTGCAAACATCGTATTATCGGGCCTTGATCCAACAAATACATTTATTAATCTCATTGGTGCAGAAAAATTAGACCCGGTTTTTTATACGCAGATAAGGAACATTAAATATCGGGGAAGCACCGCACGAGTTCATTTTGCGCTTAATCAACTGCCAGAAATACCGGGCGTTAATCCTGAAGAAATGAACACAGTATTTTCTATCAGCCCAACATTAAACTATCTTGAACGAGCTTATGACGTAGCCAAATATGGAAAAATTGCAGAAAATCCCTTTATTATTTTTACAATTCCAACTATCAATGAACCAAAATTCGCACCAAATGGAAAACATGTTTTATCTGCCACAATTCAATATGCTCCATACCATTTGAAAGTGGGATCGTGGGATAATAATACAAAAACTCAATTAACAAATAATGTAATACAAGCCATAGGCAATTATATCCCTGGATTTTCATCCCTGATTGAATCATCGGCATTGTATACACCTGTAGATTTTGAAAGTTTATTAGGTCTGACAGAAGGATCATTTTTTCATGGTGATTTGACCTTAGATCAATTCTTTTTTATGCGTCCTACAATGAGTTCATCCCGATATAAATCACCCTTTGAAAATTTATACTTGTGTGGATCAGGAACCCATCCTGGTTGCGGACCTAATGGATCAAGTGGGTTTAATGCTGCTTTGGAGGTGTTAAGGAAATGACGTTTTTTAAAACTGCAGATACCTTAAATCCAGGTGCACATACTTTATCAAGTAAGTATTACACCAAAAAGGAAATTCTTAAACAAGAATACAAGAATATTTTTCTTAAACATTGGATTTGTGTTGGCCGCGCAGAAGATATTGCTAAACCCAGTGAATATTTCACACTGGATATTGGGGGTGAGAACGTAATTATTTTGAGGGATAATAAAGGAATGCTAAAAGCATTTTTTAATGTTTGCCGCCACCGCGGCACTAGGATCTGTCAAAATAATAAAGGGAAATTTTCAAAAACAATTCAGTGCGGATACCATGGCTGGACTTATAATCTGGATGGCAATTTGGTTGGAGCTCCGCATATGGATAATGTAGATAAATTCAATAAAAAAGATTACCCCTTGCATTCTGTTTCCATCGAAGAATGGGAAGGATTTTTGTTCCTTAATCTTGATGACCATCCTGAAAATTTTGGGAAAAAGTTTGAACCAATAATTGATCGTTTTTCATCATGGAATTTGGATAACCTTGCTATAAAGGAATCGCGGATTTACAACGTCAACTGTAATTGGAAGCTGATAATTCAAAACTTTTGTGAGTGTTACCATTGTCCAATAATTCATCCTCAATTAGCTGAGATCCATAATTACATGGGAGGCAGAAATGATTTATACAAAGGACCTTTTCTTGGAGGATACATGGATTTTAATGAAGGAAAGGAAAGTATTACAACAAGTAGTGAATTATGTTGTCCACCTATAGAGGGAGTTGATGGTGATGATCTCCGGCGTGTATATTATTATTCAATTTTCCCTAATTTGTTATTAAGCCTGCACCCTGAATATGTGATGTATCATACCGTTTGGCCTGCTGGGATAAATAAATGTACAGTGAAGTGTTCCTGGTTGTTTTCCAAAGAAATCGTCAAATCCAATAAATACAACATTAAAGATGCGATTGACTTTTGGGATAAGACAAACAAGCAGGATTGGGCTATTTGTGAATTATCTTATCAGGGCGTTCAATCTAAAAAATATGAACCGGCACCTTACTCTGGTCAAGAAAGTCTATTAGCAGCATATGATAATTATTATTTACAACACTTTAAGAAGTAAAGCTGGCTATTAATTTTCAGTTGCTTTGCGTACATTTCAGTATTCATTGACTAAGAAAGGTTCAGCATGAAAAATGATCTCACTAATAATGATGTATATTCGGGATCACAACTTTTTGGGTTAGTAATATTACGCATTCTAATAGGATGGCACTTCCTTTATGAAGGCATTTCCAAATTGGTCAATCCCTATTGGAGTTCTGCAGCATATTTGCTCGATTCCAAGTGGATTTTCTCTTCATTAGCTGAAAGAATAGTAGCAAACCCAACATTATTAGAATTTACTGATTCTGTAAATATGTGGGGACTTACAATTGTAGGTTTATCCTTACTTTTAGGATTCATGAGTCGCTACGGTGCTATAGCTGGTCTGGTCTTTATTTTACTTTATTATATTTTCGCACCGCCATTCATTGGATTGGAATATAGTAAACCAGGTGAAGGCAGTTATATCATAGTTAATAAGAACTTAATTGAAGCATGTGCTCTGTATGTCCTTTTTCTTTTTCCTACCAGTCAATTAATTGGCTTAGACCGTTTAATATCATCAATACAATCAAAATAATCAGGAGTTAAGTAATGAGTCATAAAATTGAAGATAAACAATCTGACATATTTAATCGTAGAGATGTTTTAAAGGGCTTAGCGACTGTACCTGTATTAGGTTTTTTCTTTGTGAAATTTTGGAAAAAAATGCGTTTAGATAAGTTGAAGAAATCAAACTTACTTCAGGATTTGGGAAAACAAAAAAAAGCACCTGCTGTGGTTTCAAGTATCGGAAATAATGATCATCTCCGTGTCGGCATTGTTGGCTATGGTGGCCGCGGAAGCCACCTCACAAGAGGGCTTGGCTTCGCAACCCCTGATTGGACAACAAATGCCTCAGAAAGAGCACAAAATAATAAGCTAGATAAAGGATTTGCCACTTTCATGTCACAAACGAATTTAAATTGCTCACTTGTTGGTGTCTGCGATCTATTTGATGTAAGGGCAGAATTGGGATTAGCAGCATCAAAAAATGAAGTTCGCTCAGGTGGTAAGCCGAAAGAAACTGCGAAAAGGTATCGACATTATACAGAACTTTTGGCAAACAAGGATATTGATGCTGTAATTGTTTCCACACCCGATCATTGGCATTCACGTGTTGCAATTGATGCTGCAAAAGCAGGGAAACATGTTTATTGCGAGAAAGGATTAACAAGAACTTTTAATGAAGCACTAGACCTGTATGATACAGTAAAAGAAACGGGTATCACATTCCAGTTAGGTCATCAAAACAGACAAGTAGAAGCTTATGAACAGGCAAAAAAAATAATTAATCAAAACTTACTTGGTCCAATCAACCTTGTCCAACTAACAACAAACAGAAATTCACCAGGTGGTGCGTGGGTGTGGGGTATTCATCCTGAAGGGAATGCTAAAACCATAGATTGGGAAACATTTCAAGAGCCGTCTCCTAATAAGATTCCATTCGGGGAAGAAGCGTTAAGACGATTTTTTCGCTGGCGCTGCTGGTTTGATTATGGTACCGGTTTATCTGGGGACCTTTTTTCTCATGATTTTGATCAAATTAATCAAATTATGGGCTTAGGCATACCCAAATACGCTTCGTCTTCAGGGGGAATTTATTTTTATAAAGACGGAAGAGATGTCCCCGATGTTTGGAATGCCACTCTCGAATACCCGGATAAAGATTTAACTGTTTTGTATAGTGCCACACTATCAAGTTTGAATTCAAGGGGCAACAGAATTATGGGGCATGATGCAACGATGCAAATAGGTGGTGAATCAAATGCTGGTGCACTTGGAGGATTTATTGTCACTGCTGACCCATACTCAACTAAATACAAAGAAAGATTGGATAAAGGAATCATCAATTCAAAATATCCTATTTTTTCTTATGCTCCTGGTTCAAAAGAAATTGATGGCATCACATCAGCAACTTCTCAGTATTTTGCGAATAAAGGACTACTTTATACTTATAGAGATGGTAAGCGGGTTGATTCAACCCATTTACACGTAAAAGATTGGATTGACTCTATTCGAGGTGGAGGTGTACCTGCATGTAATATAGAAGAAGCATTTCATGAAGCTGTAACATGTCATATGGCCACAGAATCTTACCTTCAAGGTCGTAGAATTGAGTGGGACCCAACAAAGCGTGCTCTTGTATAATCATTGTTTATTAAGATATATAAAAACTAATTACCATGATTATTAACGATTGGGACATAGCTAATAACCATATAAAACAATGGAAAAAAACAGGTGATACTGTTGTTTTCACAAATGGATGTTTTGATATATTTCATAGGGGGCATATTGAAATACTATCTGCAGCAAAAGAGAAAGGAAATCGTCTTGTTGTGGGCCTAAATGGTGATCAATCTGTAACGCGCCTCAAAGGAAATGATCGGCCACTTCAGCCTTTTGAGGATCGAGCCATGATTTTAGACGCAATCGAATCGGTGGACATGGTAGTTGGTTTTGAAGAAGATACTCCAGCAGAAATTATATTACATTTTTTACCAGATATTCTTGTAAAAGGAGGAGATTATACCACGGATACAATTGTTGGTGCAGATACAGTTATTGCCAATGGTGGAACTGTAGAAATTATCCCTTTGATACCAGAAAAAAGCACTACTTCGCTTTTAGACAGGATTATCAAGTCAACAAAATAAGATGGGATTGATCTCTTTTTATTACTATTGCTTTATTTTTTCCTACGTCAGCGTAATAAAAGCATCTTCTTTCTAGCGATATACTTTTCAGAACGAAGTTCATAAAAATATACACCAGATGAGACTGGCTGCCCAGAAAAGTCCAATCCATTCCATTCCAAACTATGGTGACCAGCATCCATTCTGTGGTTAATAAGCGTAGTAATCTTTTGGCCTAACAAGTTATAAACAATCAGTGTTGTTTGACCAGGGTTTACTAAGTCAAAAGATATTCTTGTTGATGGATTAAATGGATTAGGATAATTCTGTGATAAATTATATTGAACCGGTATCCCATCCTGTGCAATTACACCTAGATTGGTTGTACTGAATGAAACCATCTCTGATGTATCTGGATAACTACAAGCTACATTAAGTATTTCTGGCGCCATCGAAGTTCCAGGAAGATCTAAAGCACCTAATCCAAAGGATATAGTGGATGGTAATGAGAGTAATCCATTAGTTGCTTTAAAAGTAACTCGTATAACTTCACCTTCAGTACCATCTCCAGCTGTGCGGGCCTGTGATGTACTATAAGCCATGATACGAATAAAATTATCCATTTCATTTGCTAATATTGTCATCGTTTCACTGACAAGTGGAGTAGTTGGATCATCTAAGTTTTCTAATTTATCTCCCTTTATAACTATACCACCTTGGTCATAACTAAGGGCTGAACCAGCATCGTGATAGATATCTATTTGAGCACCGCGAATTGATTCATTATCTACCATTATTAATGTAAGCGTAAGGCTGGAATCTTCTTCCATACCTGAAAGCTCAGAAGCAAAACCAATACAGCCGCATAAACCAGTGGTAATTACCTGGCCATACGTAGGATTTGGGGACCCATTGGGCAACAAGGTTCTTAAGTCTGTATGTTGTGCAGAATCGGAAGGACAGTCTAACCCATAGGCGTTAACCGTCAAGGACAAAATAATTATTAGCTGTAAGGTTATATTTCTTTTCATAGTTCTAATCAGAAAGAACGTCTTTGAATGTAAGATATCCATGTTTGATTCAAAATCCAACAATTCTTTATTTCATCATAATCATTTTATTATTAAACACATGATCCCCTGCCTGTACAACCAGTAAATATACACCACTCGGCGCGGCTGCGTTCATGTCCATCATACCATCCCATTCCATCCTGTATCGGCCTGCATTATAATCGCCCGAGATATCATAAATAGTCACCACTACGTGACTCATCTTTGGAAGAGATACTGTAAACTGCGTCCGGGGATTAAATGGATTTGGATAATTATCCGATACACTGAAAACTGATGGAATAATTATATCATTATCTGCAGCAAGTACTGTAATTAATACATGGACCGGCAGTATGAACTCTCCAACGTTGGTTGTAAACATAAGATTGCCTTCATAATCTCCGTAACCCATAAATAGAGTATTAATTGTTACGCTGACCGAATCTTCAGCCCCAGCATCTAATTGCCCCTCACTATGGCTAAGAGTTACCCAGGGAATATCATGGCTTATATTGTAGTTTAGGATGAAGTTTCCACTGTTAGTTAGTGCAATGCGATGTATATGCAAATCATTCGGTGCCATGGTATCCGATATAGCAGACGTGGAAAATTGCATTGGTGATAATAATCCTTGGCCATACACAGGAATAACAAAAACTGAATCATTTCCATCATTAGAAAATATTGTAACCGACCCCGTGTAATATTCTACAACATTAGGAAGAAAATAAACCGTTACATTCATACTTTCTTCAGGATCTATTATACCAGAGCTTGGTGTAGTGAAAAATACATCGGGATCACTAACTATTGATGATATAACAAGGTCATCTGTACCAGTATTGGATAAAAATAATTGCATCGATGTAGTGTCATTTACGTATACACCTCCAAAACTAATAGAGGATGTATTCGACTCGATTTGAGGATGACCTATTATCTGTAAAGTTGCATACCCTTCGATTGTAGTATCGGCAACTACTGAAGAATAATTAATAGCCGTATGATAATTACCCCCATACGTATTCGTCGCATCAAACGTAAAGTCCACTGCAATGGAAGAATTCCCTGGGACCGTCAATTCTAATGTAGGTGTTATTAGCCATCCTGGCGCTACCGCATTACCCAGTAAACTGGGCCTGTATTGAGCCACCATTGCATGCATACGATCTTTCTGGCCTGAGCTATATTCAGTGGTGCATGCATCATTCGTATAATTCATATAATTATGCACCGGATCGTTCCCTGGCTGATTCGGACAACTGTCCAAGCTCTCATTACATATATCATTATAATCCTCATGATGAGCAGGTGTGTCATCTACACCATCATTGCTTACGGAACAATTATTATAAAATGTATGGTGCAATCCTAAATAATGTCCGGCTTCATGGACACCCGTATCTCCAGAAGTATTATCGTAATATGGTAAACTTCTGTAATCAAGAACAATGCCATGCATATAACTCCCTTGCGGCCATGAATGTGGCAAATAAGCATACCCACCTACGCCATCTTGCCAAAGACTTGCACTGTAAACATTCATATGATGATAGGGATCTATATATAAGGACTGTTTTGCCTCAGCATCATAGGTGTCATACATATCATTAAACCAGTCATCATTCACCGTATGGTCAATAACCTCAAGTGTGAAATAAAATTCGTGGTCAGCAAAAGCATCATTAAGCCATTCCACTTGTTGGTAAATCTGGTTATCTGTAAGGTAACCTACGCCGCTAGACGAAGAAATAACGTGCCAGGCAATTAATACATTAACAATATTTCTATTGCTGCGGTTCTGGTTCGCTACCCAATGTTGAACTTGGTCAATTGTTAATTGCCATTCATTTGGGTCTGGATCAGGTGTGCCACATTGGAAATCTGGTTTTTCAATTTCAATAGTACTTTGATTATCCAAGTTATTTTCATTATCAAATAATGAGTTTTGTCTTGAAGGGAACATAGCCTGTTCCACCATAGATAATGTAACATCAACTTCCGTAGGGTAATTATTGGTTATAGTTACAGTATGAATCGCAGTATTTCCATAATCCAATGACTCATACAGTGAATCTGGGGTAATAGAGATAGAATTAGCACTAACAGTTGCTAGAAAAAATATTAGTAACAAAATAAATTCTTGTATTTGCCGCATATATATTTTTAACGTCTCATCAAGGATAATTACTTATACATCTTAATTCTTTATTTCATCATAATCATTTTATTTTTAAACACATGATCCCCTGCCTGTACAACCAGTAAATATACACCACTCGGCGCGGCTGCGTTCATGTCCATCATACCATCCCATTCCATCTTGTATCGGCCTGCATTATAATCGCCTTGTGCTAGTAATGCTACTTGCCTGCCCGAGATATCATAAATAGTCACCACTACGTGACTCATCTTTGGAAGAGATACTGTAAACTGCGTCCGGGGATTAAATGGATTTGGATAATTATCCGATACACTGAAAACTGATGGAATAATTAATTCACTTTTTTGAAAATTATTACTCATCAAAGCATCACTGTACAATCCAGTCCGGTAATAACTACCTCGAAATACACTCCAAGTGTAAGGGGATCCCTTATTGGTTTTCACATCAATAACTTCCAGCCCCTGGGAAGTGCCTACAAGTATTTCCAGATCTCCATCCTGATCCATATCCTCTATGCCTAAAGAACTTTGAATTGCACTAGCGGTACCCACAGGAAAATTATCTACTTGTATGCCATTACTATGATAGGCAACAATCTGGTTGTTTATATGCCCGGCCAGTATTTCAACACTGCCATCATTGTCAAGGTCTGCAATGATCGGTGAGGATATTATATTGTTATTGACATTTACCGGCCAACCGCTTATTTCTGAACCATTTGACACATCATAAACATGTATCTCCTTATCGTATCCTGCAAAAACTACTTCTGGGTAACCATCAGTATTAAAATCATGCAGTGCTATATCGCCACGTACAAATCCTCCCGTATTAATTATGTCAATAGCAGAACCGATACTATTGATAACATATAGATTGCCATCATCACTTCCTGCAGCAATTTCCAAGTTCGAATCGCCGATAAGATTTCCGATACTGGGCGGCACATTTATTTTGTTACTGGCACTAAAAGGAAATCCGGATTTAATTGTACCGGATGCACTTATAGCGGTTATTTGATTATCCCATGTTCCCACAATGATATCCAGTTCTCCATCCCCATCAATATCACCAATGGCTTGTTCTACCATTATTGGGCTACCAAGGTCTATTGGAAATCCAATAACATTCGAGCCATCATGATGAATAGCATAAAGAAGTCCCGTATTCGATCCACCAACATATTCAAATGTTCCAAATATTATTTCCAGATCCTCATCGCCATCCAAATCAGTTAATGCTGGCGCATGATTGATATAGCCGGAAGAGGAAAAAACTAGTTCAATTGATCCATATCCATTTAAGATATATAAATTCTGATCCTTTGAACCAAAAACTAATTCTGCTTCATTATCACCATCTACATCACCAATGGCAGGACTAGACCGTACTTGATTTCCAGCAGTAAATGGAAAACCAGGCAATAGCAAGGCATTAGATCCAAGACCATAAAAGTTATAGTTATCAGATCCGAAATAAACCTCCTGTTCGCCATCTGAATTCATATCGTAGACAATTGGTGATGTTTTTACACCCATCATTGTAAAAAATGGGAAGTTCATTTGGTTGATACTTAACGTAATTGAAATCTCTTCTATAGTTTCATATATATAAGGATCAGAACCAGCAGTGATAGTTACATTTAAGTTAACAGGGCCTAACGCTGCGGATAAATCGGATGTAATTGTAAATGCATCAAATAATGCAAATGTAGATGAACCTGACTCAATTGGACTAGAAATTTCAATCAGATTATCAATGATTGTAATCCAGGGGTTATCTGTTGATAAAACACAGGTAATATTTGTTGCTTCCGCCCACTGTTCTTCATTATATAAAACTAATTTTACGTTTACTGTTTCACCAGGATTAAATACGCCATCGCCATCCGTATCATTTAGAATATGTACTTCATTGATAGTAATACTTGGAAATAAGCCGCCATTAATGGCTTTATTGATATTTAACCGACCACTTCCCAACATTCCATTTAAACTTTCCTGGTGCGGTGTTTCATCACTATAATTTTGTATCAAAGCATAATCATTCATTGCCGGAAAATAATCTGCAGTACTTATAATCTTGTCAATGATCCATTGCTTAGACTCCGTTGGGAATAAAGACCACAACAGTCCTAACGCACCAGCAGTGATTGGTGATGAAAATGATGTCCCCCATGGATTATCATAACCATTATTCGTATCAGTAGTCCAAATGTTTTCCCCTGGTGCACAGATATCTACAGTAGGCCCTGCAGTTGGATGAAACCAGCTTGAACCCCAAGTATCTCCGGGTCCGGTGGCCGATACAGAAATGACATTATTATATGCTGAAGGATAATGGTTATCAAAATTTGAATAACCAACGTCATCATTACCATTACCAGACGATGCAACAACAATGGCATCGTATGTATTCCAGACAGTATTGATTAGACTTTGACTTCCTCCGCCAGAAAAGCCTCCCCAACTGCAATTAATTATATCAGCACCTTGTTGTGCTGCCGTTAATATACCATTGTAGCCATCTTCAATATATTGTGAATTAGGCGTTGCTGTTGCTTTAATAGGCATTATCTTTAAGGACCAGCCAACAGATGCAACGCCTAAACCATTATTCGTCACTGCTGACATACAACCTGCAACCATGGTACCATGATCATTCCCAGAAACAGTCATTGGATTATTGTCTTCAGCCCCACCGCCATCAGCCTCAACATCCCAACCAATTAAATTATCTATAAACCCATCATTATCATCGTCTATATTATTTATATCCCCCGGGTCCAATATCCAATTACTTCCTGATTGTTCTAGAGTATGACCATCACCATCCGCATCTTCACCAAGGTTATTCCATATGTTATTGATCAAATCGGGATGATCCCATTCAAAACCATCATCGACAGCAGCTACAACGATCTGTCGAGTGGAATTGGTCCCTGGTATTTCTCCACCTTCTATATCCCAGGCATCAAAAGCTTGCGGTGCCTCTATTTGGGGTAAATGCCATTGTTGATAATATCTAGGATCATTTGGATCATAATCCTTCTTCATCTTACTTATTGTATCAGAAATTCTGATATTTTTTAGACTATTATAAATATCAATTAGAGAAAATAAGTCTGAGCGATTATGTTTAAAATAAACTACAAAAAATCGATCGAGATATATATCACCGTCCCTATCAGTTATTCGAGCATTTGGGAGCCATTTCCGAACTTTTAAAGCATCCGTTTTTAATAAAATATTATTTATTTGCTGATCAGTTGTGTTGGGAAAAGGAATTTTATTGTCTAAAGAAAAATCTGAGACATTATTTTCTACATAAATTAGGATTCTATCCTCGTGTATTCCATTACCGAGCAAAATAGAACAAAAAATAATAGTCAGATTGGCTATATGCTTAAACATTAGATTCTTATAAATATTCAAAATGGACCAGTCTACACTGTCCTTTATGAATATATCGGTACGTTATTTCAATAGAATCAATTTTCGTGTGGCTAAATAAGACTCTTTCTGTCCATTGACCTGTATTTGATATATATAAATACCCGACACAAGATCGCGACCATCCAATTGAAATCGGTAATGTCCAGCGCTTAATTCCCGATCAATAATTGTCATTACCTCTTTACCCGTTAAGTCAAATAACGATAATCGGGTTACACCATTTTCTGGAATATCAAATTCAAGAGTGGTAACTGGATTAAATGGGTTGGGATAGTTTTGCCCCAGTCTAAATTCCTGGGGAATTGAGGCTTCTGATGGATTATCAATCCCAACATTACTAGCTGAATCCAATTCCGTCCGAATCATAAAATCTCCTGTAAACAAACTACTTAATTGAGCCCATAAGCCATCTGTGCCTTGAGGAGGAGATCCCACAACATTTACATAACTACGCCCATCTATTGGTAGATCTGTATCAATTCCTATAGGCGGAGTCTGCGGGGTTTCCACTATACCTATATAAATATCACCACTATTAATTATAATATCCAACTGCGACATATCTTTTACATTCCAACCCGGAACAAGGCTAAATCCAACTTGAGGAGACAGTGCTGTGCCTGGTAAATCATCAGTTCCATCATCGTCCCATATTTGAGCAATTGCTATACCTGCATCGTCGCCTGCGCAATAAATTTTTATTCGTTGGACTTTACTTGGATAACTCAGCGGTGTGAAGCGCACTGCAAGCATATTACCACTACCCGTATTTATACTGGTGTTCATCCCATCATCATCATAAACAAGTTCATGTACCGTAATTGGTTCAACAGTTGTTGTTGCAGTATTGGAAAACTCAGATTCATTACCATTTATGACTGCTGTGACCGTGTAATCATAGGTAGTAAAATTCATGACAAAATAATCCTGCCAGGTCGTACCAGTGATTTCATCTCCACCCATCCACCAGCATTGGGTCCAATCCTGTTCCCCCGATATTCTTCGATACATTTTATAAAACACCGCTAACGAACCATCTCCAGTTGTTTGAGACCTGGCCCGAATTCCCCATTCCCCATCAGGAAGATTGTTTTGTGCGGCAACACTTGCCCAAGAATCCCAACCACTAAGGTTCACATAACTTCCCACGCTGGGAACGGCCGATTCATCCAAAGCAGCGTAAATCTCACCTGTAGTCGTACCAACATCAAATCCAATTGCAAAATCTCCGTCAAATGACCAGCCTGCATCAGAAACATCAAAGTAATTCCAAATACCTGTTTCTAGATTGACGGCCATTGTATAAGCTGGGGTAACATCAATTAAACCAGCAGCAAAATTGCCATTATAACCATGAATACTAGTTGCTGTAGCAGTATTACTACTGTAACCAAAAATCATTACTGTATCGATGTCTGTATTGCCCCCAAGATTTTGGAATAGTTCTGCTGCCACAAATGTTCCCGATTGGGTAAATATGCCATTTGTGAAAACAGATCCATCCCCAGGATCATTGTCATATTGGTATACGCCCGGCGCTGAAACTGAAGGTGGATACCAGCTTAGATCCACCACTTGATTTCCAGGGATTGCTGTTAAATTTTGAGGCATGGGTGAACTAGATGAGGTTCCAATACCAATAATACGCACATCATCGATCCAAAGTCCCGTGGCCTCTGGATTTAGCGAATCACCCAGAATGGATCTGAATTTAAGTCTGACATCTTTTCCGACATACGGATGGACGCTTAAATTGCCATTGTAATTCATGCCATCATAGTACGTTACCCAACCAGTGCCTCCAGGGCGGTCAATATCGCCATAGTCATAGACCATATCTACCCATGGTTCTCCAGACGGAACCAATACAACATTAACATCACCATCATCTTCCATAACCGTGCCACCATCACCGCTGACCACAACATTATCAATCCACCAGCCAGATTCAAAAACTGCTGGATCAGACCCAAATGCAAACCTAATCTGAACATCTTGACCTGCATAGGCACTGAGGTCAAAAGTTGCATCTATCCAGCCACCAGAGTTGCCTGCCCAACCAGGTATCCCAGAACCTTCTCCATTATAGCCCCAACCATAACCACTATTTACACCATATACAGGTGTACCATACAACACTGACCATGTTGCAAAACCATCACTAGAAATACGTACATTTGCTACATCCCAACCATCATAAGGACTGGAAGCTGAAGCAGGATCTTCTATATCGTAATTAGTTTTGAATGTTAACCCTGCATTTGCACTGGGAACCGTGAATACTGGAGAATCCAAAAAAGTTAGCCATCCATCCATGTAACCACCAGTGGATTCTAATCCAAACCACCAAGAATTGCCAGAATAGGCACCCGTTGTTGTTAAATGGGCCGGCGGAGCAATAGACGTATCCCAAATCGATACACTATAATAGTCACCAAGGGAACTTGATGTATCTTCATCCCAACCAGGCATATCGCACCATAAATCAAAAGAAAGATATAATGCTTGATTGGATCCTATATCATCGCTGTTAGGAATGCTAATAACAGGAGAAATTAAATCTTGAACAGAATTGGTACCGTTATCATCAGCATTAAATGAATTGGATGGGCTGGAATACGATTGTTGGCTAAGAGTCCAAGACCCATTGTAATACCAGCCGGATACATCACCTTCCATATCATCTATAAAATGAACTACCGTATCCACGCGCGAGTAATTACGAATAGAATTTTCAACATCAGCGATAAACGGATAAGAGTTATTAGGGGAAGGGCGTAAATCCTGTTTTATATCAGCAGAAAATGCTAACCCAAAAAAAGCAAAGAAAATGACAGTGATTCTTAAAAACTGCATTATTTTATCCTTTCAACCAGTTTTAAACTGAATTCATTCAGAAATTTTTAAAATAAAATTATAAAAATATTGTTGATCACAGCCTGGGATTCTACCATGAAAACAATATTTTATCAAATAATCACAAAATTAATACGAACCATCTATCAATTTGTATCATTTAATTGACAAACATAAGCTAACGTATTTTACTGATTTAACAGGTGAGCAATGTCACACTGTTTCACAGTTTCAATCCAATACTTATTTGGTGTGTTGCTTTCAATACACCATAATCTACGTAGGCATAATCCACCGTTATCCTGTTGCGGCCCACTGCAACCAACGTACCTAATCCAACACTAAAACC
>Ga0208764_10000603_pt1 | contig 23182 bp, 23 predicted proteins | sample ETNtaG_18_FD_185762 | JGI IMG/M metagenome (GOLD analysis project Ga0208764, IMG submission 185762) | Marine microbial and viral communities from oxygen minimum zone, Eastern Pacific Ocean - ETNP201302SV91 (SPAdes) (version 2) | ecosystem: Environmental > Aquatic > Marine > Oceanic ... | reverse complement strand
CATCTAATGTCTTCTTTAGATCTAAGCTAGATTTTGTTCTCATTTCTTTTAGGTCAATCATATTATTTGCCTACTAACAAACTTTGTACTTATAGGGAGTTTAGCTGCGGCTAGTTTGAAAGCTTCTTCTGCCAGGCTTTCTTCAACTCCACTCATTTCATAGAGGACCCTTCCAGGCTGAATCTGTGCAACCCAATACTCAACATTGCCCTTACCTTTACCTTGTCTAACCTCCAAAGGTTTTTTAGTGATAGGCTTATCTGGGAAGATTCTTATCCATATCTTGCCCCCTCTTTTTATATGCCTAGTCATGGCTCTTCTTGCTGCTTCTATCTGTCTAGCTGTAATTCTTCCTCTCCCAGTTGCCTTAAGACCATACTCGCCAAAATTTACAGTGCTGCCTCTAGAGGCTAAGCCCCTATTTTTGCCCTTCATTTGCTTTCTATATTTTGTTCTTCTTGGTTGAAGCATCTCTCACTCATTTATTTTGTTTGCTTTGATTAATCTCTTCTTCTTGGAAAATCCAAACTTTTACACCAATAATTCCATAGGTTGTTTTAGCCTCTGAGACTCCATAATCAATATTTGCTTTAAGAGTATGAAGGGGAACTCTGCCTTCTTGGTACCATTCAGATCTTGCAATCTCAGCCCCATTAAGCCTACCTGCGATTTTGACCTTAATTCCATTTGCACCAAGCCTCATTGTATTTGTCACTGCTCTCTTCATGGCTCTCCTGTATAGAACCCTTCTTTCTAGTTGCTGAGTTATTGATGAAGCAACAAGTTTTGCATCTAATTCTGGTTTCTTGATTTCATTTATATTAAGAAGAACATTATTGATAGATGTATCCATGAGTTTTGCTACTTCTTTCCTCAAAGACTCAATGCCTTCACCTTTCTTCCCAATAACAATACCTGGCCTAGCAGAAAATATTGCTACAGTTACATTTTCAGAACTCCTATCAATGTATATTTTACTCACAGCTGCATCCTTCAGTTTCTTATTAAGATATTCTCTAATCTTAAAATCCTGAAAAACGTACTTGGAATAATCTGAAGAACTAGAGAACCACTTAGATGCCCAGTCCTTACTAATGCCTAATCTGATTCCTGTTGGATGTACTTTTTGTCCCATAATTTATTCGTCCGAAATTTCTATTGTTATATGACTATTTCTTTTTAGTATTCTTGTTCCTCTACCTCTCGCTCTTGCTCTAAATCTTTTAAGAGTTGGAGCTTCATCAACGTAAGCATTAGAAACTTTTAGATCATCTATATCTAAACCAAAATTATTTTCTGCATTGGCTACCGCTGAATCTAAAACCTTGCTTACAATTTTTGCACCTTTCTGAGGCAAAAATTGAACTAGTTTCATTGCGTGTAGAACCCCTGAACCTCTTATCATATCTATAATTAAACGAGTCTTCTGAGGTGATATCTTTGCATATCTTAATTTTGAAGTTACTTTCATAATTCTTAAACCTTAGTTTTTCTATCGCCTGAATGGCCCCTAAACAGCCTAGTTGGAGCAAATTCTCCTAATTTATGCCCCACCATATTTTCAGAAATTAAAATAGGCACATGCTCTCTTCCGTTGTGGACTGAAATTGTCATCCCTACCATATCTGGGATGACCATTGATCGTCTAGACCATGTTTTAATTCTTGCCCTGCCTCCCTCAGACATAGCTTTTTCGACCTTCTTTTGTAAGTGAAGGTCAACAAATGGTCCTTTTTTTATTGATCTAGGCATATTTATTTCCTTTTCCTTCTTCTTCGAATTATAAATTTATCTGTAGTCCTATTTGATCTTGTTTTAAATCCTTTCGTAGGCAATCCCCATGGTGAAACTGGGTCTCTTCCACCTGAGGTTTTACCTTCTCCGCCTCCATGAGGGTGGTCGATTGGATTCATCGCTACCCCCCTAACTGTTGGCCTTACTCCTCTCCATCTTTTAGCTCCTGCTTTACCTAATTTTCTTAGATTATGCTCGGAATGACCGACTTCGCCGATAGTAGCCCTACAGCTGGTTAAAACTTTTCTTACTTCTCCAGATTTAAGTCGAAGCGTTGCATAATTTCCTTCTTTTGCAAGAACTTGTGCACTTGTGCCTGCAGAGCGAGCAATTTGAGCGCCTTTACCAGGTTTCATTTCTATACAATGAACCACACTACCCACAGGTATGTTACTTAAAGGTAATGCATTACCATTTTCTACAGGTGAATTCTCGCCAGAAACTACCTGATCACCTTGCTTAAGTTTCTTTGGCGCTATAATGTATTTTCTTTCACCATCTTTGTATAGAAGTAGAGCTATATGTGCAGAACGATTTGGGTCGTATTCTATTCTTTCTACAACTGCAGATATATCATCTTTGTGCCTTCTGAAATCTATACTCCTGTATAGCTTCTTATGACCTCCGCCTATGTGCCTTGTTGTCATCCTGCCCTTATTATTTCTTCCGCCAGACTTTTTCAAGCCCTTTACTAGGGACTTTATTGGCCTACCTTTGTGAAGATCCTCAGATTTGATTGTTTGAACAAATCTTCTTCCGGGTGATGTTGGTTTTGCTTTAATAATTGCCATGTTTCTATACTTCTGTGTTCATAAAATCTAAATTCTGCCCTTCTTCAAGTTTTATATATGCTTTTTTCCAATCTTTAGTTTTGCCTTGCCTCATTCCCATCCTTTTCTTCTTTCCCTTTACTGAAATTGTTTTTACCGAACTAACTTTGACTTTAAACAATTCCTCAACAGCTTTCTTTATTTGCTTCTTGTTTGAATCAGCTCTGACTCTAAAGGCAATTTGTCCAATATTCTGGCTTAATAAAGTGCTCTTCTCAGAAACATGTGGTGCAATGAGGACAGTTCTTAATTGATCATGTCTAATTTTTTGACTCATCCGTAAATACTCTCAATCTTTTTTAAAGCTTCTGCATCCATAACAACTTTTTCATGTTTAATCAAAATCAAAGGATTAATTTTATCTGTAGTAATTAGCTCTACTTTTGGGATATTTCTTGTTGCAAGATCTAAGTTATTCTCTTTCTGATCAACAACTATTAAAGCATCGTCTATTTGAAGATCAGTAAGCACTTTAATCATCTCCCTTGTTTTGGGTTCTTTAATTTCTAGAGAATCTATGATGATTAATCTTTTATCATTTAATAAACTAGTCAAGATTGATTTAATAGCTATTTTATATTCCTTCCTATTGATCTTTTTCTTATAATTTCTATCATCGTGTGCAAAAGTCTTTCCTCCACCAACCCATAGCGGACTCCTAATAGTTCCAACTCTTGCTCTACCAGTACCCTTTTGCCGCCATGGCTTAACACCTCCACCTCTAGCATCAGATCGATTTTTATGACCTTTTGTGCCCGACCTAGCATTTGATAAATAAGAGGTAATTACCTGATGCACTAACCCATCATTAATCTCAGCAGCAAAGATTGATTTTTCTAAATCTACGCTTTTTGCCTTAGTGTTATCCTGTTTTTTAATTTCAAGTTTCATTATTCCTTAGCCTTCTCTTCTGCTTCTGGGGTTTCTTCTGGTTGAGCTTCTGCTTCTGGGGTTTCTTCTGGTTCAATTTCTGTGAATATTTCTCTTTCTTCTTGTTTTGATTTTATTGAGGGTGTAATTACTAGGTAACTATTATCATGGCCTGCACAAGATCCTTTTATAAAGAGAAGATTTTTGTCATTGTCAATATCAATAATCTCTAGATTTTGTATTGTTCTATTAACATTTCCCATTTGTCCTGACATCTTTTTACCTTTAAAGACTCTGCCAGGAGTTTGATTTTGCCCTATTGACCCAGGTGCCCTATGAGCTAACGAATTACCATGAGTTGCATCTTGCATGCTAAAATTATGTCTCTTGATAACACCTGCATAACCTTTACCAATAGATTTGCCTGCAACATCAACCTTCTCACCTTTTTTAAAATAGTTAACCCTGATCTCTTTACCTGCTTCGACCTTAGCAACTTCATGATCATTCAATCTAAACTCATGAAGTTTTAATCTAAGTTCTTTATTATTTTGGTTTATTTGGCCTTGATTGGGCTTTGATAATTGCTTGACTTTAGAACCAGCTGAAACCTGTATGGCGTTATAGCCATCACTATCTTTAGTCTTGATTTTATTAATAAAATTTGGGTCTGCTTGAACAATAGTAACCGGTACAGATCGTCCGTCGTCCGTAAAAACTCTCGTCATTCCGCATTTTTTGCCGACAATGCCTATCATTCAATGATCCTAAAAAATAATTTAAACTGTTTATATTTATACTTTTCATTAACTCTTTTTTAGCAGCAGAAAATAATAAGTTATTGATTTATAGGGTATTTATGACAATAACATATACATTTATTAATTCTACTTACTCAACACCTTTGTATCTCTCTAATCCCCATAAAGAAAGGCTATTTATTAGTATCAAATGCCTAGCCCCAAAAGTGTCGTGGAATTATATCAATTTTGAACTTCAGTTCAATTTAATTTGAACATCTACACCAGCTGGTAATTCAAGCTTCATCAAGGCGTCAACTGTTTTATCGCTTGGATTCAGAATATCCATTACCCTCTTGTGAGTTGTAAGTTCATATTGGTCTCTAGCATCCTTATTTACATGGGGTGATATAAGGACTGTGAATTTTTCTCTTGTAGTAGGCAGAGGTATGGGACCCGCAACTGTTGAGCCAGTTCTTTTAGCAGTTTCAACAATTTCTTCAGTAGATGTGTCTATAAGCTTATGATCAAATGATTTAAGTCTTATTCTAATTGTTTGATTGTTAGCCATCCTCTCTATCCTTCGTTAATTGACATAGCTTCAGCTTGCTGTTTTGGTGCTTCACTATATTTTTCAAATTCCATGGTATATGTGGCTCTTCCTTGGCTCATAGATCTTAGATCAGTTGCATAACCAAACATTTCAGCTAAAGGAACTTCGGCTCTTATAATTTTACCTGCGGCCGATTCATCCATACCCTGCAAAATACCTCGTCTTCTATTTAAATCACCATTCACATCACCCATATAATCTTCGGGGGTTACCACTTCAACTTTCATTACTGGCTCCAATAATACTGGATTAGCCTTTAGAGCACCTTGTTTAAATGCCATAGATCCAGCTACTCTGAAAGCTACCTCACTAGAATCTACATCGTGAAATGAGCCATCATATAATGTGACTTTCACATCTACCACAGGAAAACCAGTAATCACTCCATTAGACATTTGTTCTTTTATCCCCTTATCAACTGCTGGAATAAATTCTCTTGGTATTGCACCGCCTGTGATGTCATTCACAAATTCATACCCTATCCCTGGCTCTTGGGGTTCTATCTTTATATAAACATGCCCATATTGACCCCTTCCTCCAGATTGTCTTACAAATTTAGCTTCCTGTTCCACGATCTGTTTTATTGTTTCCCTATATGCAACCTGTGGTCTACCAACGTTGGCATCAACATTGAATTCTCTAGATAGCCTGTCAACAAGAATATCTAGATGGAGTTCTCCCATTCCTGAAATTATTGTCTGTCCTGATTCTTCATCAGTCTTGACCTGGAATGAAGGATCTTCTTTAGCTAATTTTTGGAGTCCTATGCCCATTTTTGATTCATCTTCTGTAGATTTTGGCTCAACTGCAACTGAGATCACCGGATCAGGAAATTCCATCTTCTCTAAGGTGATAATATCTTTTATGTCTGAAAGAGTATCTCCAGTAGTAACATTCTTTAAGCCAACTGCTGCAGCAATATCGCCAGCACGAACCTCTTTAATTTCTTCTCTCGAATTTGAATGCATTTGTAAGATACGACCTATTCTTTCTTTCTGGCTTTTCAATGGATTATAGATAGTGTCACCAGAATTCAAAACGCCGGAATAGACTCTGAAAAATGTAAGATTCCCAACATAAGGATCATTGGCAATTTTAAAAGCTAGAGCAGAAAATTTCTCTTCATCATTAGATTCTCTAGTTCTATCAGATCCATCTTCTCCAATACCAACGATTGATGGCTTGTCCAGAGGTGATGGCAAGAAATGTACAACAGAATCTAACATCGCTTGTACACCTTTATTCTTAAAAGCAGATCCACATATAACAGGTACAATCTCATTAGTGAGAGTACGTATTCTTATGCCTTTAATAATCTCTTCGTTTGAGAGGTCACCATCCTCTAAATACTTGTTAAGCAGCTCATCAGAAGCCTCTGCAGCAGCTTCTAGCATAGCCTCCCTGTATTCTTCGCAAGTTGCAAGAAGCTCTTCAGGAATATCCTCTTCGGTATAAGTTGCACCTAGGTCATCTTCATTCCAATTAATTGCCTTCATTCTTATAAGATCTATAACACCTTTAAAGTTTTCTTCTGCGCCAATTGGGACCTGAATAGGAACAGCGTTTGCTCCAAGGCGTTCTTTTACTTGATCAACCACTCTAAAAAAATCTGCTCCAGCTCTGTCCATCTTATTAACAAAAGCTAATCTAGGAACAGCATATTTATTTGCTTGTCTCCAGACAGTTTCTGATTGGGGCTCTACACCTCCAACTGCACAAAAAACAGCAACTGCACTATCAAGCACTCTAAGAGATCGTTCAACTTCAATAGTAAAATCAACGTGGCCAGGAGTATCTATAATATTTATTCTATGTTGATCAAATTGTTGATCCATTCCTTGCCAAAAACAAGTTGTTGCAGCAGATGTTATAGTGATACCCCTTTCTTGTTCTTGCTCCATCCAATCCATAACTGCATTACCGTCATGGACTTCTCCTATCTTATGAGATATACCGGTGTAGAATAGAACACGCTCAGTTGTAGTGGTTTTCCCAGCATCAATATGAGCCATAATTCCTATATTTCTATATCTCTCAATTGGTGTTTGTCTAGACATTTTGATTATCCCTTAAAAAAACTTGAGAAATTTACCATCGAAAATGAGAGAAAGCTTTGTTCGCTTCTGCCATCTTGTGTGTATCTTCTTTTTTCTTGATGGCATTGCCTTTGTCATTAGATGCATCAAGGAGTTCATTTGCTAGTTTAATTTTCATGCTCTTCTCTTGCCTTGACCTTGCAGATTCTATTAACCAACGCATAGCTAATGCCTCTCTCCTATCATGCCTAACTTCTACTGGGATTTGGTATGTGGCACCGCCAACTCTTCTCGATCTAACTTCCACTACAGGCTTAACCTTTTCTAAAACTTCTGAAAATACCTCAGGCGCTTTCTCAGAAGGCTTGCCGAGCTTATTTACTAATGTTTCTAAAGCTTCATAAACAATAGTTTCTGCTGTCGATTTTTTTCCATCTTTCATTATCATATTGATAAACTTTGCCAATAAACGACTAGAAAATTTTGGATCTGGGAGTATTGATCTTTTTATAGCTGCGTTCCGTCTAGACATAATTAACCCTTTGGCCTCTTGGCACCGTATTTTGATCTTCCTTGCTTTCTATCATTCACACCTGAGCAATCTAATGTACCTCTTATAGTATGGTATCGAACTCCTGGAAGATCCTTTACTCTCCCACCACGAATTAAAACAACAGAGTGTTCTTGCAAATTATGTCCTTCTCCACCTATATAGCTTGTAACCTCATAGCCATTTGTAAGTCTAACCCTTGCTACTTTTCTAAGAGCAGAATTTGGCTTCTTTGGTGTTGTGGTATAAACACGAGTACAAACCCCTCTCTTTTGAGGCTTGCCTTCTAGTGCGGGAACATTATTCTTAACTAATTTCCTCTTTCTAGACTTTCTAACTAATTGATTTATCGTAGTCATAACTAATTTTCAAAATAAATTCTGAGGGATTCTATTCTTCTCTAGCGAATGGTTCAAGTAATTTAAATTAATTTATCTAGGCTCTTCCAGCCTCAACTTTACTTTTTTCTTCAGAAGGTTCATCTAAATCTTTCAATCCCTTTGCAAACTCCTCCTCAGCTATCTTAGACGCATCTACTTTAGTGCTATATCCTGTACCTGCTGGGACAAGTCTTCCTACAACTACATTTTCTTTGAGACCTCTTAATTTATCTATTGAGCCTTTGACTGCAGCTTCTGTAAGGACTCGTGTTGTTTCTTGAAATGATGCAGCAGAAATAAATGAAGTTGTTGCTAAGGAAGCTTTAGTTATTCCCATTACTGTAGGCTTATATTTTGCAGGCTGAAGCCCCTCATTAACCATCTTTTGATTAATATCCAATAGGTCTGCCCTGTTAATAAGCTCGCCTTTTAATAAATTAGTATCTCCTGATTCTTCAATCTCTAATGTTCTCATCATTTGTCTAATTATAATTTCTATATGCTTATCATTAATTGGAACACCCTGAAGTCTGTATACATCCTGCACTTCTTTAACAAGATATTCAGCCAAGCTTTCAATGCCCTGCACCTCTAAAATATCGTGCAAGCTGAGTTCACCGTCAGAAATAATCTCACCTTTTTGTATTTTTTCACCTTCAAAAATATTTAGTGTTCTTATCTTTGGAATTAGTTCTTCAAAACTTTCTCCATCATCATTTGTTATCACTAACCTAACTTTGCCTTTTGTTTCTTTTCCAAAACTCGTTATACCTGAATACTTTGCTAAGATTGCAGCATCCTTTGGCTTTCTGGCCTCAAACAGATCAGCTACTCTAGGTAATCCTCCTGTAATATCGCTGGTTTTAGAAGATTCAAGAGGTATTCTAGCTATAACATCTCCAGCATTTATTTTTTGTCCGTCTTGAATACTTAAAATAGCTCCAGGTGGGAATGTATAAACTATAGGTGTTTCAGTTCCTTTAAACATTACAGGCTTTCCTTTAGCATTTAAAAGCGCCGCTTTTGGTCTACTTGATGATGAGGTGCCTGATTGTTTCTTGTAATCCATTACTATGACATTTGACAATCCAGTTGCTTCATCTAGTTGTTCGGTAACTGTAACCCCATCTATAAAATCTTCAAAAGCCATAATTCCACTTGCTTCAGATACTATAGGGTGCGTGTGAGGATCCCATGTAGAGATAACATCTCCAGATTTAACTTTCTGCTTATCCTTGATGTTAATTACTGCTCCATATGGAACCTTATAACGTTCTTTTTCCTTAGCATATTCATCTGAAATAATAATTTCTCCAGATCTGCTAACTGCAACCAAATTCTTATCCTTATTTTTAATTGTTTTAAGATTGTAAAGAGATGCTTCACCATCATTCGAGACTTCTATAGAATTCACAGCAGCGGCGCTAGAAGCAGCACCACCAATATGGAATGTTCTCATTGTAAGTTGAGTGCCAGGCTCGCCTATTGATTGAGCAGCAATTATACCCACAGCCTCACCTATATTTACTATATGGCCTCTTGCGAGATCTCTTCCATAGCAGTGAACACAGATACCATGAGTAGTCTCACACATAACAGGAGTTCTTATAGTGATTGAATCTACGTTATTATCTGCTATTAATTTAACATTGTTTTCGTCTATTAAAGTCCCAGCTTTAATGATTACTTTTTTATTTTCCCTGTCTTTAATTTCCTGAACAGTAACTCTGCCTAATACTCTCTGACTAAGATCTAGAACAACTTCCCCTCCTTCAACGATTGCAGTTAGAGTCAGTCCGTTTTTCGTCTCACAATCTTCTTCTGTGACTACTAAATCTTGTGAAACATCGACTAACCTTCTTGTCAAATATCCAGAATTTGCTGTTTTTAAAGCTGTATCAGCCAAGCCCTTTCTAGCACCATGAGTCGAGATAAAGTATTGAAGTATATTTAAACCTTCCCTAAAATTAGCTGTAATTGGCGTTTCAATAATTGACCCATCAGGTTTGGCCATTAAGCCTCTCATTCCTGCCAATTGTCTGATTTGTGCTGCAGAGCCTCGAGCTCCTGAATCTGCCATCATATAAATAGAATTGAATGAATCCTGATTCTGTTTCTTACCGTCTGAGTCTTTAACTTCCTCTGTGCCTAATTTATCCATCATAGCGCTAGCAACTTGGTCATTTGTTCTAGACCATATATCAACAACTTTATTGTATCTCTCACCTTGTGTTAGTAAGCCAGAACTAAATTGTGATTGTATATTCTTAACTTGGGATTCAGCTTCAGACAAAATTGATTCTTTTTGTTCGGGTACAACCATATCATCCAAGGCGATGGAAACACCTGATTTCGTAGCATATTCAAAACCCAAATACATAAGCTTGTCTGCAAATACAACAGCGGGCTTTAAACCAACTTCACGATAACATTTGTTGATCAGGTCAGATATTGCTTTGCTGTCCATAGGCTTATTGATTTCCAAAAACGATATTTCTTTTGGAAGTATTTTGGACAGTAATGCCCTGCCTACAGTAGTATCAATAATTCTTGATTCAAGTTCTTCAGATCCTTGTTTATATTCCTTGATACGTAATTTTATTTTGGCGTGTAAGTTAACAAAGTTATTTTCGAAAGATCTCTCTACCTCAGTAATATCAGCAAATATTGAATTTTCACCTTTGTCATTAATCTTTTCCCTGGTCATATAATATAGGCCTAAAACTACGTCTTGAGATGGAACAATTATAGGTTCGCCATTTGCTGGAGATAATATGTTATTGGATGACATCATCAATGCTCTGCTCTCAATTTGTGCCTCAATAGAAAGAGGTACATGAACAGCCATCTGGTCTCCATCAAAATCTGCGTTAAATGCCTTACAAACCAAAGGGTGAAGTTGTATAGCCTTACCTTCAACTAGTACAGGCTCAAATGCCTGTATACCTAGCCTATGAAGTGTTGGCGCCCTATTTAATAATACAGGGTGTTGTCTGATGACCTCATCCAGTATGTCCCAAATTTCAGGCCCTTCTTGTTCAACTAACCTTTTAGCTGATTTTATTGTTGATGCTTCACCTTGATAGATCAACTTGCTAAAGACAAATGGTTTAAATAACTCGAGTGCCATTTTTTTAGGAATGCCACACTGATGCAATTTTAATGTGGGTCCTACTACAATTACTGATCTACCTGAGTAGTCTACCCGCTTCCCTAAAAGGTTTTGTCTGAACCTTCCTTGTTTTCCTTTAATCATGTCTGCTAAGGATTTTAAAGGTCGTTTATTTGATCCAGTTACAGCACGTCCCATTCTTCCATTATCTAGAAGAGCATCGACTGATTTTTGTAACATCCTTTTCTCATTTCTAACAATAATCTCTGGTGCATTTAGATCAAGTAGTCTTTGCAGCCTATTATTTCTGTTAATTACCCTGCGATATAAATCATTCAAATCTGATGTGGCGAAACGTCCTCCATCGAGAGGAACTAAAGGTCTAAGATCTGGAGGTAGAATTGGTAAAACTTGAAGAATCATCCATTCTGGCCTATTACCTGAATTAATAAGTGCCTCAAGTAATTTGATACGTTTTTGATAACGCTTGATCTTAATCTGAGATGAAGTAGATGCCATATCTTCATGAATTTTTTCCATGGCATTTCTCAAATCTAATTTTTTCAAGATTGCATGGATAGCTTCTGCGCCCATAGCTGCGGTAAAATCATCACCATACTGTTCAAGTGACTCAAGATATTCTTCTTCAGACATAAGTTGGCCTCTCTTGAGGTCAGTCATTCCGGGTTCAGTAACGAGATAAGCTTCAAAATATAAGACTCTTTCTATTTCTCGTAGAGTCATATCCAATAATAAACCTATTCTTGATGGCAATGACTTAAGAAACCAAATATGTGCTACAGGACTAGCTAATTCGAGATGACCCATTCTCTCTCTTCTAACCTTGCTGATAGTGACTTCCACGCCACACTTTTCACAAACTACGCCTCTATGCTTCAACCTTTTATATTTTCCACACAGGCATTCGTAATCCTTAACTGGGCCAAAAATCTTTGCACAAAACAATCCGTCTCTTTCAGGTCTAAATGTCCTATAGTTAATTGTCTCTGGTTTTTTAACTTCACCATATGACCAAGATCTAATCATATCAGGAGAGGCTAATGCTATTCTTATATGATCAAAATCATCCGTCATAGATTTTTGGTTAAATATATTTAATAAATTTTTCATTTAATGCCTAACTATTTCTCTTCATTTCTGGTTGTTTCTTCGACTAATTCCATACTTAAACCTAAAGATCTAATTTCTTTCATAAGAACATTAAAAGATTCAGGAATACCCGTTTCTAACTCATGAGTTCCGTCAACAATCTGCTTATACATTCTTGTTCTACCTTGAACATCGTCAGATTTAACGGTTAATAATTCTCTTAGGGTGTGAGAAGCTCCATAGGCTTCTAAAGCCCAAACTTCCATTTCGCCAAACCTTTGGCCTCCAAATTGTGCCTTGCCTCCTAGAGGTTGTTGCGTAACTAGACTGTATGGACCTGTAGATCTAGCGTGCATTTTATCGTCGACAAGATGATTGAGCTTTAGTATGTACATATAACCCACAGTGGTAGGTCGGTCGAAATATTTTCCACTCCTGCCATCAATTAATCTTGTCTGACCTGAGTCAGGTAGATCTGCCAATTTGAGTAATGATTTTATTTCCCCTTCTTCTGCTCCATCAAAAACAGGGGTAGCCATCGGCACACCATCTTTAAGGTTATTAGCTAATTCTATTATTTCATCATCTGCGAGTTTAGATAACTGTATTTTTTCAGAAGCGTCATTAGTGTTATAGACTTTACCTAGGAATTCTCTTAGAGATTTTATCAAGGCTTTACCTTCTTTTTCTTTTAGGATCTTCTTTATCTTATTTCCTAATTCTTTAGCTGCCCAACCTAAGTGTGTTTCGAGTATTTGACCTACATTCATCCTTGAAGGCACGCCCAAGGGGTTTAATACTATATCTATAGGAGTGCCGTCCTCCATGTAAGGCATATCTTCAACTGGAACAATTCTAGAAATAACGCCCTTGTTCCCATGTCTTCCAGCAACCTTATCACCAGGCTGTACTCTTCTTTTTACTGCAAGGAAGACCTTTACCATTTTAAGAACCCCAGGTGGTAAATCATCATATGCTTCTATTTTCTTCTTAGCAGCATCTAACTTTTCTTTAAATTCTTTTTGAAGAGCTTTATGGTTCAAATAAAAAGTTTCTAATTGTTTATTCAATTGCTCATTTTGGAGTTTTATCTCAAACCACTCTTTCTTTTTTAGACTATCAAGATAATCCTTATCTATCTTTAAGGACTTTCTACCTATTTTTGCTGTTTTATTGATGAGCATCTTCTGAACACGATTAAAAATATCAGTCTCCATGATTCTAAGTTGGTCTTTTAAATCTTTTCTTACTGCATCAATTTCAGCAACTTCAATTTCATTAGACCTTTGGTCTTTTTCAACTCCCTCTCTACAAAAAACACGGACATCAATTACAGTTCCGTCCATACCAGATGGAACTCTTAGTGAAGTATCTTTAACATCTGAAGCTTTTTCCCCAAAGATAGCTCTAAGTAATTTCTCTTCAGGGGTTAATTGTGTCTCTCCCTTGGGGGTTATTTTCCCAACAAGAATATCTCCTGCAACTACTTCTGCACCAATATATGCAATACCTGATTCATCAAGCTTTCTTAAAGCATTATCACCAACATTCGGAATATCAGCAGTTACTTCTTCTGATCCTAGTTTAGTATCTCTGGCAATACATTGAAGTTCTTCAATATGAATTGTGGTAAAGCGGTCTTCCTGAACAACTCTTTCTGAAATAGCTATCGAATCTTCATAATTAAATCCATTCCAAGGCATAAATGCAACAAGTAGATTTTGTCCAATTGCTAGCTCTCCAAGACTTGTTGAAGCCCCATCTGAAATGACATCGTCTTTTGAAATAATATCTCCAACAGCAACTAATGGCCTTTGGTTTATGCATGTGTTCTGATTTGATCTTGTGTATTTTGTAAGGTTATATATATCAACTCCAGATTCTCCCGTTGTTGCTTCATCATCGTTAACAGCAATAACTATCCTGGATGCATCAACAGAATCAACAGTACCGCCTCTTTTCGCAACTATTGTTACTCCAGAATCAGTAGCAACAATTCTTTCCATCCCAGTACCAACTAGCGGTTTATCAGCTAAAAGCGTCGGAACTGCCTGTCTTTGCATATTGGAACCCATCAGAGCCCTATTAGCATCATCATGTTCTAAGAAAGGAATCAATGAAGCAGCTATAGACACAATTTGTTTTGGAGAAACATCCATATACTCAATAGTGTCTGGTGGCATTAAAGTAAATTCATTTTTATATCTAGCTGAAATAAGCTCATCTTCCAATTGATTCTTTGAGTTGAGTCTTGAATTTGCCTGCGCTATAACGAAGTTGCTCTCGTCTATAGCAGACAAATATTTAATCTTATTGGTTGCTTTCCCATTTACAACTTGTCTATATGGTGTCTCCAAAAATCCATAATCATTAACTCTAGAATAGATTGCCATAGAATTAATTAACCCAATATTTGGCCCCTCTGGAGTTTCTATCGGGCAAACCCTTCCATAATGAGTTGGATGAACATCCCTGACTTCAAAGCCTGCTCGCTCCCTAGTTAAACCCCCTGGCCCCAATGCAGAAATTCTTCTTTTATGAGCGATTTCAGATAATGGGTTGTTTTGATCCATAAATTGAGATAATTGGCTAGATCCAAAAAATTCTTTTATAGCTGCAGAAACTGGTTTTGAATTAATTAGATCTCTAGGCATTAGTTCTTCGGTTTCTACCAGCGAGAGTCTATCTCTAACTGCCCTTTCAACTCTAATAAGCCCAACCCTAAATGTATTCCCTACCATCTCTCCAACAGTTCTAATTCTTCTATTCCCTAAATGATCAATATCATCAACTACATCTGAGCCATTTCTAATATTAATTAGTGTTTTAAGAACATTAACAATGTCGTCTTTTGATAAGATAGAACTGCCTTTATCGGAACTAACGCTAATTCTTCTATTGAATTTCATCCTACCTACTTCTGAAAGATCGTATCTTTCTTCGTTGAAGAATAGGTTTGTAAATAAGTTCTCAGAAGCCTCTTTTGTTGGAGGCTCTCCAGGTCTCATCATTCTATATATTTCTGTAAGAGCTTCTTCTTTTGATGAAGATGGATCTATCCTAAGCGAATTAGAAATATATGGCCCTTGATCAACATCATTGATATAAATTGTCTGAATCTCAGTAATCTTATTATTTATAATTTCCTCAATAAGCTCCTTGGTTAAAATATCATTTGCCTTAGCGAATAACTCGCCTGTCTCCTTATCTACTAAGTCATGAGCTAGAATTTTGTTCTCTATTTCCGAAAGATTTAATGACAGATATTTATTCTTACTATCTTTAATCTGCTTTATGTGTAGGGCATTAATTCGTTTACCTTTGGAAACAATTAATTTTTTTCCTGCATTGATATCAAATTCAGCAATAGTGCCTTTTAAATGCTCGAGATTAACTTCAATCTTTGCTTCTTTAGAAGAAATTTTATATTTATCTTTTTCAAAAAATAGGTCCACTATCTCTTGGTCATTCAATCCTAAAGCATGAAGCAAAATTGTGGCTGATATTTTTCGTCTTCGGTCTATTCTGGCAAAAATAGTATCTTTAGCATCAAACTCAAAATCTAACCAAGATCCTCTGTAAGGAATTACTCTTGCAGAAAACAATAATTTCCCCGAAGTTTGCACTCCCTTATCATGATCAAAAAATACACCTGGTGATCTATGTAATTGAGAGACAATTACTCTATCGGTTCCATTGATTACGAAAGTGCCATGCTCAGTCATCAAGGGGACCTCCCCAAAATAGACATCTGTTGTATCACCCGTTTGTTTTAGATTCTTTACTTCTTTAACTGTTTCCTTATCAGAAACTTTGTCATAAGTTATAAGCTTAGTTTTTACTCTCAGTGGTGCTGCATAAGATAAACCTCTTAATTGGCATTCTCTAACGTTGAATTCTGGTTCCTCAAGGCGATAACTTATGAACTCCAATCTTGCGTTTTTAGAAAAACTCTCGATTGGGAAGAGATTCTTAAAAGCGTCTTGCAATCCAATGTTCTTTCTTTTGCTCGCATCTACATCTTTTTGGAGAAATTTTTCGTAGGATTCTACTTGCAATGTAAGTAAATCTGGTACATCTAAAGCAGGTTTTTGTTTCCCAAAATCTTTCCTGATTCTTTTCTTTTCAGTGAATGAAAATGTCATATATTTGAATACCTATATAAAGCTGCTCAGTCTTAATAAGACTGAGAAGTTGTATTACTTTCTCTTAGCATCAAGTTGTGAAACAAAAAACTATTTTAACTCAACTGAAGCGCCAGCTTCTTCTAGCTGATTCTTCATTTCATCTGCTTCTTCTTTTGACACCGATTCCTTTAAAGACTTAGGCGCACCTTCAACAATATCTTTAGCGTCCTTTAATCCTAGGCCAGTGATTGACCTTACAGCCTTAATTACTGCAATTTTATTATCACCTATACCCTGAAGAATTACTTCAAACTCAGTTTGTTCGTCGCCTGAAGCCGAGTCCTCTGAATCTCCTGCTGCTGGTACAGCAGCAACTGCAACTGGAGCTGCAGCTGTGACTCCAAATTTTTCTTCCATCTCAGATATTAATTCAACTAAGTCCATTACAGACATCTTCGATATTGCCTCTAAGACTTCTTCTTTCGTTGATACACTAGCTTTTGCCATTTTTTATCTCCTGTTCAAGACCCAAAAAAAGATTGGGAATTTTATACAAAAATTTAACTTTAAGAAACCTCTTCTTGTTTATCTTTTATAGCGCTTGAAAGCCTGACAAACTTTGTAGGTAATTCATTTAATAATCTTACTGCTTTTTCTATAGGTGCTTTCATTAAGCCCATTAGCATAGAATAGGCTTCATTCTTAGTAGGTAATTTTGCAATTCTTTCTAAATCTGAAGCAGGATAAGCTGCTCCATTGATAGATAAACCAACGGTTCTAAGCTGTTCATAATCTTTTCCAAAATCTTTAAATAATCTTGCCGGTGAAGCTAGATCTTCTTTTGATAAAGCAATAATTATCGGCCCATTTAAATCATCAACTAAACATTCAAAACTAGTTTCAGCAAAAGCTCTTCTTGATAAAGAATTCTTAACCACCTTAAGATAAATATCTGATTCTCTTGCTTTAGTGCGCAAAAGAGTTAGGTCTTTAACATTCAATCCACTAAACTCTGCTATAGCTCCGGCAACTGAATTATTAGCTTCAGAATTTAATTCTTTAACAACTTCTTTTTTTGCTTCTATATTGAGTGGCATATCTTATTCCTTTATTTCAGTCTCAGCTTTCTTTTAGTTTCAAGCCAGGCCCCATAGTTGAACTTAGCGTAATTACCTTAATAAAGACCCCTTTTGCAGACGCGGGTCTGTTTTTCTTAATTTGATCAATAAGAGATCTGAAATTTTCTGTTATAGCCTGTTCAGAAAAGTTGAGTTTACCAATAGAGCAATGAATGATTCCGCCTTTATCATTTCTGAACATTGCTTGTCCCTTCTTAGCATTGTTAACAGCATCTTTAATATTCTTAGTTACTGTTCCATCCTTAGGATTAGGCATCATGCCTTTTGGTCCCAAAATCTGTCCTAATTGACCTACTATTTTCATTGATGACGGAGTTGAGATTACAAGTTCAAAATCTGAATATCCTGATTTTATCTTCTCAGCTAAATCATCCATACCAACTTCATCTGCTCCAGCTGATTTAGCTGCATCAGCATCTTCACCTTCTGCAAAAACAACAACCCTCATATTTTTTCCGCTTCCATTGGGCAAAATTGCTGAACCTCTAACATTCTGATCACTTAATCTCCCATCAATGCCAAGATTAATAGCCACATCTATGCTCTCTTCAAACTTTGCATTTTTAGCATCCTTAAGTATGGTGATAGCCTCCTCTAGATCGTACCTCTTTTCAGGATCAATCAGATCTTTATTATCTGTATGTCTTTTTGAATTTTTTGTCATTTTACTTTAATTAATGTTACTCAATTTCAAGGCCCATGCTTCTGGCAGTGCCTTCAATAATTTTTTGTGCAGCTTCAGCATCAAATGCATTTAAATCTTCTTTTTTTATCTCTATTATCTCTTGAATTTGCTTTTTAGTAACTTTTCCAACCTTCTCTGTATTTGGTGTTCCGCTACCTTTATTAATTCCTGCAGCTTTTCTTAATAGTGTTGAAGCTGGTGGTGATTTTGTAACAAAAGTAAACGATTTATCGCTGTATACTGAAATCACAACGGGTATCAAGATACCTGGTTCAGAGTCGCCAGTTTTTGAATTAAAAGCATTGCAAAAGTCCATTATATTTAATCCCGCCTGACCTAATGCAGGGCCAACTGGAGGACTTGGGTTGGCTTGACCAGCTGGGATTTGCAGCTTCACTATATTTTCAACTTTTTTCGATTTTTTTGCCATTAGACTAAGACTTCTCTACTTGATTAAAATTTAGATCAACAGGAGTTGGTCTTCCTAAAATTTGAACCGCAACACTAAGTTTGCTTTTTTCATAATTAACATTCTCAACAACACCACTAAAGTCGTTAAAAGGACCATCGATAACTCTAACTACTTCACCGGGTTGATATGTGAACTTAGGCCTAGGCATATCTACAGAATCTTCAGCTCTATTTAAAATATTCATAGCTTCATTATCTGAAATTGGTGTGGGCTTCTCGCTGGTGCCGCCAATAAATCCCATAACATTTGGAACAGACTTTATAAAATGCCAAGTGTCATCGTTCATTATCATTTTTATCAGAACATAGCCTGGGAAAAATTTTCTTTCCGTTGTTTTCTTTTCGCCGCCTTTCAATTCAACAACCTCTTCCATAGGAACGACAACATCAGTAATTTCCTTCTCAAAACCAGAGACTCTTATTCTCTCTTCAAGCATAGTCATAACTTTCTTTTCAAAGTTAGAATAAACTTGTAGCACATACCATTGATGTTCCATATTTATATAATCCTTACGAAGTAATTGACGTTGTTATGTAGAGAAGCAAAAAATCTAACAGCCAAAAAAAGATACCTAAAACCAAAACAAACACAAAGACAGTGAGTGTGGTTTGAATAGTTTCTTGCTTTGTTGGCCAAACTACTTTTCTCATTTCTACTCTGGAACCTTGAAGAAAATCCCAAAATATTATTCCTCTCTGCGTGCTAAAAAATATCATTAAAGACAAAATCACAGAAAATATAACTGCCAATACCCTTATAAGTACTGATAATTCTGAAAAGTAGTAAAAACTAATCACAGACGACAGCAGAATAGCAACAGCTGATGCCATCTTCAATGTGTCTAAGGTCGAACTAATTCCTTTATTACTTAATTCTGTCACGCTTCTTCTCGTTTTGTGGCAGGCCAGGAGGGACTTGAACCCCCAACCTGCGGTTTTGGAGACCGCCGCTCTACCAGTTGAGCTACTGGCCTAAGTCAGTTATTCAATAATTTTTGTTACAACTCCAGAACCAACTGTTCTTCCACCTTCTCGGATAGAAAACCTTAGTGAGTCCTCCATAGCTATCGGCGCAATTAGCTCGACAGTTATATGCGTGTCATCACCTGGCATTACCATCTCAGTTCCTTCGGGAAGTGTGACAGCACCAGTAACATCAGTTGTTCTGAAATAAAATTGTGGTCTGTAACCATTGAAAAACGGCTTATGCCTTCCACCTTCTTCTTTAGTCAAAGCATATACATCAGCCTCAAACTTAACATGCGGGTTAATGCTCTTTGGTTTTGCAAGCACTTGGCCACGCTCAACTTCTTCACGAGCTGTGCCTCGAAGCAGAACACCAACATTATCCCCAGCTTGGCCTTGGTCTAGAAGCTTTCTAAACATTTCGACACCTGTGCAAACAGTCGTTTGAGTATCTTTAATGCCAACAATTTCTATCTCATCGTTGACTTTTACGATACCTCTTTCAACTCTGCCTGTAACCACAGTACCTCGACCAGAAATTGAGAAAACATCCTCAATAGGCATTAAGAAATCGCCATCAATAGCTCTCTCTGGTTCAGGAAAATATTCATCCATAGTTGCAACCAGTTTTTCTACAGCCGCTATTCCTGTATCACTTGTATCACCTTCAAGAGCTTTCAAAGCACTTCCTGATATAATAGGAATATTATCTCCATCAAAGTCATACATAGAAAGCAATTCTCTAACTTCCATCTCAACAAGCTCAACAAGCTCAGCATCATCAACTTGGTCCGCCTTATTCAGGAAAACTACAATATTAGGAACACCTACGTTTCTAGCCAATAGAATGTGCTCTCTAGTCTGAGGCATTGGTCCATCTGCGGCTGAGACGACAAGGATTGCTCCGTCCATCTGAGCAGCACCTGTAATCATGTTCTTAACATAATCAGCATGACCAGGGCAATCTACATGGGCATAATGTCTGCCTTCACTCTCATATTCAACATGCGCAGTTGCTATAGTGATTCCTCTTTCCTTTTCTTCAGGTGCATTATCAATATCTTCAAATGCTGAAGCATCACCACCAAACTTGTCAGCCATACATTTAGTTAACGCTGCGGTTAATGTAGTTTTACCATGATCGACATGACCAATAGTACCTACATTGATATGTGGTTTTGTGCGTTCAAATTTTTCTTTAGCCATAATTATTAACTCCTGATTAAACTAAAATTAAACAAATACAATGAAACTTCCGAAGCCCACAACCGGAGTTGAACCGGTGACCTCTTCCTTACCATGGAAGTGCTCTACCTGCTGAGCTATGTGGGCAGAAACACATCCTAAGTATTTTGGAGCGGGCGATGGGGATCGAACCCACATCATCAGCTTGGAAGGCTGAGGTTCTACCATTGAACTACGCCCGCGCAAGAAAGATGCGGTCAGACCCGATATTACTTTCATTAAATTAAACATTCTTACCTATTTTTCTCCAATTTTCTTAGCCTTTATCCACCTTCATAACCCCTTGTTATATATGGTGGAGGGGGTAGGATTCGAACCTACGAAGGCTAAGCCAGCAGATTTACAGTCTGCCCCCGTTGACCGCTTGGGTACCCCTCCGCGGACATAACCCACTATTTTCAGTCTATGACCTATATGTGTCAACAATATTATTTATTTTTTTAGAAAATAAGTGGTGCCGGAAGAGGGAATTGAACCCCCAACCTACTGATTACAAATCAGTTGCTCTGCCAATTGAGCTATTCCGGCAAATTACAATAAGTTATCAATCTCACTAAATTTTCCAGAATTATAAACATTTTGAGTGTGATTTAAAGTTATTCTACACTTCAATCTGTCCTGAAATAATACGCTTAATGCTTCTTCCTTGCTTTATCAATAAAGCTCCTTGTGAATCAATACCCTCATTTACACCTATAATTAAATTATCGCCAGAATTTATCTTTATTTCCTGACTATAGAAATAATCCAATTCCTTCCACCTTTCTTTTATCTCTTGAATTGAATTTATATCAAATCCTTTAATACTTTTTATAATCTCACAAACTAGGATTCCTATAATTTCGCTTCTGGAATATTCGTTATTATTATTAACAGTCTTTAAATCGATAGGATTATAGTTACCATCGATCAATTTATAAAAGTCATCAGGAAGAGAATAATTTATACCAAGACCAAAATTTGCTATTAACTCACCCTTTTTATTTTGTGAAAGCTCAACTAAAATCCCTCCTAACTTACAACCTTGATAATAAAGATCATTGGGCCATTTAAGTTTTATATCCTCAAAGTCAATCTTTTCTAGACTATTTATTAAGATTACTCCCATATAAACACTTAGACCAAGGGGTATCGATGTTATATTCAGTTTAGAGAAAACCGAGAGGCAAATACCTGATGCAAATGGTGATTGCCAAACATGGTTACCTCTTCCTCGACCATGCGTTTGATATTCAGCAAGCGATATCTTTACATCACTCCCTTCGACATCTTCTGCATTAAATTCTCTGCTTGTTGTTTCTACAATCTCCTTTATCGACGTGTCTATGTTATAGACACCTGAAAACTCTTTGAGATACTCATATATTATTGATTTATCTATATATTCAGAACTTTCGGCTACAGATATTGTCATTTAAAAAAAGAAGCCTTATGCTCAGTCTTATCAAGCATGGAAGCAATATTAGTTCGATGCATGAACACAATAAATAGAAACAAAAGCAATAAATAAGTCAAAAATACATAATCAGATAATCCAATTGAGAAATAGCCAAATATCAAAAGGGATAAGAATGCTGTAATTGTTGAGAGTCCAACATACCTAAAGATGAAAAGTGTCCCAATGAATACAATCAAAGGCATAGGGATTAGAAAAGGATTGATAAACAAAATATTACCTAGACCTGTTGCAGCACCCTTGCCTCCTTTGAAATTAAACCAAACTGGATAACAATGCCCTAATAAAGAAGCAAAACTAGAAAAGTAAAGATAAAGATTTTTATTGAAATCAAGGGGCTCATTGGTATTAGTTATTAGTAGCTGGGTAAAATAAAGTGCCAAGAATCCTTTTAAGCAATCAATAATAAAGACTAAAATACCAGATTTAATCCCGATGACTCTTAAAACATTTGTTGCTCCTGCATTGCCGCTTCCCTTCTTTGTAATATCTAAGCCTTGAAGTTTACTGAGTATGAGCCCTCCATTTATAGACCCAATAACGTAAGAAAATAAAATTATAATTCCAAGAAGTAACATTAGATAAATAAATCAGCTCTTTTGATTCTCCGATTTGATAGTAATAATCATAGCTAAAAGCACGCTAACAATCCCAAAATATTCAATAGGAAGAATAATTTTCTTAAAGATAATGACATCCCAGATATATGAAAGTATAGGCTGTGTAAGCAATATTATACCAGCAGTAACAGCGCTAATCTTTTGCAGGCCATTTAGTATAAAAAACCATCCTAAGACGTGAGAGAACAAACCATAACAAATCATCCAAATAATCTCACTTGATGATTTAATCTCTAGAGGTACTTGCTCAATAATAGAGAATAGGAAAAGTAGTCCCGCAGAAATCAATGAAACGAACAGTAAATTAAATATAGGATCAGAGTTAACATCTGCATTATGGTCAATATGCTTCATTGAAATAATATAACCTGCATATGAAATAGCGGTTAATAGGCCAAGTAATATTCCTAGTTTGTAGTTATTGTCTGCTAAGTCCCA
>Ga0208764_10000602_pt1 | contig 23195 bp, 33 predicted proteins | sample ETNtaG_18_FD_185762 | JGI IMG/M metagenome (GOLD analysis project Ga0208764, IMG submission 185762) | Marine microbial and viral communities from oxygen minimum zone, Eastern Pacific Ocean - ETNP201302SV91 (SPAdes) (version 2) | ecosystem: Environmental > Aquatic > Marine > Oceanic ... | reverse complement strand
TAGTAAAATATTGACACAAACTTAAAGAGAACTTTGAGAAAATAATTTCAAATGCAAAAAAAACGAATTATTTCATTTTTACCTAGTGCAACAGAATTAATTTACGAATTAGGCGCACAAGAAAAATTATTCGGAGTTACTCACGAGTGTAATTACCCAAGCGATGCTACAAGTAAACCAAAAGTAATTGAGAGTGTTTTTGAACCAGAAAAAATGTCGAGTAAAGAAATTGATGAAAAAATATGTGATCTATCAGAAAAAGGTGAAGACATTTACAAATTAGTTACACAAAATGTCTCTGATGCAAAACCAGATCTAATTATTTCACAAGAGATTTGCGAGGTATGTTCAGCATATACTAATCAAGTAAAAAATGCAATTGATATTCTTGATGAAAAACCAGAAATTTACTCAATGAGTCCTCATGACATTAATGGAATTTTAAAATGTGTTACCGATATTGCAGAGAAAATTAATGAAGAAAAACGAGGAAGGGAAATTGTTAATTCACTAAATTCCAGAATAGATAAAATAAAAGATGTTAAAATTTCAAAAAGACCAAAAGTTTTAGCAATAGAATGGATAAATCCATTTTTTACATCTGGGCATTGGGTACCAGAGATGATTGAGATGTCAGGAGGAGAAAATATGATTACAAAAAAAGGAGAACATTCAAGGAAGATGGGAATAGAAGAGATTGAAAATGAGAATCCAGATGTGCTGATTTTGATGCCTTGTGGTTTTGATGTTCAAAGAACAGTTTCAGAATATGAAAAATATTTAAAAAATGATCCAAGATGGAATGAATTAAGAGCAGTGAAAGAAAGAAAGGTGTTTGCAGTTGATGCAAATTCATTTTTTAGTAAACCAAGTATCAGAGTAATAACAGGGATAGAAATCTTAGCAAAAATTTTGCACCCAGAAATGTTTGAAGAGTTAGAGGTGCCAAATAATTCATTTTTAAAAATATAGAAGAAACTTCTATTATTGATCGTCTGTCTCATCTAACTCGTCAGCATCATATGCTCGTTTTGCTGGTCGAGTTGGTACGAAGAATCGTGACATGCTATGGTATTACGATTTTAAAAGTAATTTTAGTGGGTTGTAAAAAATTGTCTTTTTACATCAACAAAATTGAACTAAGTTAGGATTTCACTTTACACTCACGTGAAAGTGACTTTGTTGTTACAAAAATCACCAGGATGAGAATTCCAATTGAAGTTAGTCGAATTGGAATTTCATAAACTGTGAGAAATGAGCTGGCGATACTTCCAGCTGTTCCAAATGTGGCAATAACTGAAAACGCTATAGGTCCGCATGAACATGCACCAGCAGATGCACCAATTATAGTTCCAATAATACTAGAACCTATTTTTTTAGTTTCTTTGATTAGTTTTACACGGTAGATATTCATCGATACAGCAAAGGCTGAACACAACGACAGCATTACAATTAATGAAAAACTTAACGTAGTTTCAGGATATATTGAAAATACAAGAAATGGTTCAAAAAATAAAAATTCTGAGATTGTAATTAAAGGAATGAATAATAGAAAAAATATTCCAATTGAAATTAAAATATATGATGGATTTGAATAAATAATTCCAAAAGTATTGTTCATTTAGAGTAGTGAATCAATTACTTTTTCAAATGTTGAGTATGGGTGTGCCCCAACAATTTTTTGGCTCTCTCCAGATGTATTGATTATTACGAATGTAGGTGTGCTATTTGCGCCAAATTGTTTTTTTGACACTTGCATGTTAGAATTAACTAGAGATCTATGATCATCAGTCCTCATGCATTTATCAAACTGTTCAACGTCAAGACCTAAGTTAAATGCAAAAGCTTGTAATCGGGTAGCGCTAGCCCAACCATCATCAATTTCTTCTTGATATGTGAAAAGCAGTGAATGGTATTCCCAGTATTTTCCCTGATCAGCAGCACAATAAGTTGCTTCAGATGCAGGAGTGGAATCACTACCTAGGAACGGCATATCAACAAAAACAAGATTTGCTTTTCCAGTTTCAATGTAATTTTCAATTATAAGTGGACGTGTTTCTTCAAACCAAAGTTTACACATGTGACATTGATAATCTCCAACTTCAACAATTGTTACAGTTGCAGTTTTAGAACCTAGTACAGGTGCATGTTTTAGTTCAACAGCTTTAGATTCATCTGCATTATTTGGAGAAGAATTTCTAGCAGTTTCAAAATCAGACATGTACGATGTTGCAAAAACTGCGACTAGTGTAACCAATACTATAGCAGCACCAGCAACTCCAATTTTCTTTGCATCGACCATTATTTTTTAGAGGGAAATTTAACTAAAAAACCTTGCATTGTCTCCAAGATTGTATTATTTACGCCTGAATAAACTCATGATTTTTTGAGCAACGGAATCAATAGGGCATGAACTACATGAGACATCTGAATTTTCAGCCTCAATTTGGTTATCCATGTCATTTTTCTTTTTTTCATCCATATTCTATTTAACCAAAAATAGGTTATAAACAATTTGACAGCATTTTGCAATTACACTATTCACCATAGGAATCAATTAATTCTAAGCATGGGTTTATTAGACGACCGAATCGAGTGTGATTAGAAAATAATGACGGATTAGGTTCGCTTTCTCTGTCATTGCTTTAGACAGAAAAAAAATGAACACATTCGAAGAACTAGAAATAAATGAAGATATATTGAGATCCGTCAAAGAGCTCGGTTTTACTACACCTTTCCCAATCCAAGCGCAAGCAATACCTGTACTTTTACGAGGAACCGATGTAATTGGTCAAGCACATACAGGAACAGGAAAAACAGCTACATTTGGAATACCAATGTTACAAAATATTATCAAAGGAGGAGGAATTCAAGGATTAATCATTGCACCTACAAGAGAATTAGCAATACAAATTTCAGATGAATTAAAAAAAATAGGAAAATATACGAAACTTAAATCAGTGACAGTTTATGGTGGACAAGGAATTGGCATTCAATTAGATGCATTAAGAAGGAAACCAGAGATAGTTGTTGCAACACCTGGAAGATTAATTGATCATTTGAATCAAGGATCAATAAGAACAGATGATATCAAACACGTGGTACTAGATGAGGCAGATGTTATGTTAGATATGGGATTTATTGAAGATATAGAATACGTATTACAAAAAGTTCCTGCAAATAGAATTACATCAATGTTTTCAGCAACTATGCCACCAGAAATTCTTCGATTATCAGACAAGTATCTAAACAATCCAAAAAATATTCTAATTGACTCAGATGATTTGAGTGGAGAAGGAATTGATCAATCATTTTTGGTAATTAAAGATAGAGACAAGCACAGATATCTAACAGATTTCATAAAAGAAAATAGAGGACAAGTTATCGTATTTTGTTCAACAAAAATTCGAACTAGAAATGTTTCAAGAGATCTGCAAAAAGCCAGATTCAAAGTAGTTGCAATCGAAGGAGACATGTCACAAAATAAACGTGAATATTCCATGACAAAATTTAGAAAGAATCAGGCAGACGTGTTAGTTGCAACAGATGTTGCAGCAAGAGGAATAGACGTTCCAAAAGTAGGATTAGTAGTAAATTATGATGTTCCAAACCAAGACATGGTATATTTCCATAGAATTGGACGTACAGCTAGAGCAGGAGCTAAAGGAAGAGCAATCACATTAGTATCATACTCATCAATTGCAGATTGGAAAATTATCAAAAAACAAATCAAATCAGATTTAACAGATTTGAATAAGAAGATGGGAATAGAAGTACACATTCCAGACCCATTAAAACGAGATGTTGGACGACGTATTGCACAACCAATGCGTTCAGGATACGGACGTAGACCAAGTTATGGTGGTAGAAGTAGACCAAGTTATGGTGGTGGTAGAAGTAGACCAAGTTATGGTGGTGGTAGAAGTAGAGACGGTCCAGCTAGAGATCAATACAAAAGAAGAAGTAGTACACGAGCATCATACGGAAGACAAAGTCGCGATAACAAGAAGAAGTGGTAATTTAACACTTAAAGACAAGGATTAGTTAGATAGTGTAAGAAAAAATGCATAAAGGATTTGTTTTATTAAATTGTGATTTAGGTGCTGAAGAGTACATTTTAGAAGAATTACAGCAAGTAAACGAAATAAAAAATGCGTATGTTACATTTGGTGCATATGACATAGTTGCAGAAATTGATGCCGAAACACAAGAAGAATTTGAGAAAACAGTGTCATTGAGAATTAGACAATTATCGAGAGTCGTCAGTACAATGACACTAAATGTCATAAAAGGCGAATGACACTTATACGAAAAAAAAAGTGAAACTGTGTTGCAGCAAATTGAATATTCAGGAATTGTATGGGCACTAAGCCACAATGACCCAGAACCATTAATTGAACACAGTATTAAAAAACTAGGAGATTATGGGATAAAAAAAGATGACATCAAAGTAGTCGATGCACCAGATAATCCCGAAGTCGGTCAAATTGTTGTTGAGATATGGCCACATGAATTGGTTGTTGCACGAATTCGAACGGTTAGAGGTGAATCCTTTATCAGTGGAACAGAACTCAACATAGAATTAAAATCAGATGAATCTGGAAAGTATATCGACTAGAAATTGAAAAAACGAAAAGCAAAGAAATCTAGAAACAATTTTCCAATCATCATAATCGGTGCAATCATCATAGGAATCATTGTGTTCTATTTCTACTCAGCAGATCAGGCAAAAATTAGAGGATTTGCCTTTGGAAATGAGATTCAAGCACTTCAAGAAGAAATTCAAGAAGAGCAAGGGAAATTTATTTCAAGTATAGCGAAATGGGATGAAAAAACAATTTCAGATGAAGAGATGATAAGAATTGGGGAAAAACATCTGGAGACATTTAACAAACTATTAGACAAATATGATGAATTACAACCACCAGATGCATTCGCAAAATCTGTAAAATTACTGAAATTATCTTTAGAATATCAGATTGAATCACATGAACATAGACTGGGATGGATAAAAAATGGTGATGAAACAGAACTAATTAGATCCCAGGAATTAACCCAGTTATCATTCGAGGCAGAACAAGCAGGATTAAAATCATTTAATGATGCAAAAGCAGGAATTGAACAGTAAATCTTTAAGACTTTAGCAGAATAGTAATTTTATGAAAAAACTGATATTTCTAATTCCGTTATTACTTTTGATACAACCAGCTTTTGGAGAAATAATTGTTGAAAATGATCAAACCTACGTGGGAAATGATGGTGTTATGCACATAGTTGGTGAAATAAAAAATGATTCAAAGTCTCCAGTAAATAAAATAAAAATCACAGCCACGCTTACGGATGCAAATGGAATAGTTATAGATGAAATTGATGGAAAAATAATGTCTAATATTTTAATGCCAGGAATGAAAGGAAGTTTCGATATCATTACAAATGAAAGAAACATACGTGAATCTTTTGATTATAATTTAGGTTTTGAATACAAACTTGCAGCTCCAAAAAATCAAGTAATTGAAGTTGTTTCATCAGAGATGAAGAGAGACCAGTTGAATAATTTGATAATTTCAGGAACTATTGAAAATAATGGAGAAATCACTGCCAATATGATCAACATTGTTGCAACATTGTACGACAGAGATGGCAAAGTGTTAACGGTTTCAAAAGTTCAAACACAGCCAGATTTTTTGAGAGCTGGTGAAGAAAGTCATTTCGTAGTTCCAATTTATGAGAAGAACCAATCAATGGATGTAGTGGATTACAGCATAATTGCAGAATCAGATGAATATGCAGCTGTTCCAGAATTCCCATTAGGCACAGGCGCATTGCTAATAATTTCAGTGTCATCATATGTAGTTTTTTCAAGAAATCCTGAAAAGATTACAAATGCATTAGACAGATGTTCAAAGATTCTAGTTCGACAATAATTCTTATACGCACATACAAGGAAGAAAATCAAATGGTGATTTCAGATGAAAATAAAAAATTTTTAGAGGACTTATTACAATACTATATTGATCAGGCAGATTCCTATAATCAATTTGCAAAAGAATACAACGAATTTTCAAATTCAAAAAGAGAAATTGCCTTTGGAGTCATAATAGGTACAGTATATTCTGCATTCTTACAGGCATATTCAAATCAACAATTAGAGGTTAAACTAGACGATATTCAAGAATTTCATGAACTCATGAGAGACAATATAGATAAGATTGCCAAGGCATTAGATGAGAACAAGGCATAGGTAAGAATAAATCCAAACATAAAGAGATGAAAATATGTCAGAGATAATCGGATACAAAATACAACAAATCGTGGATAACGGTCAAGCAATACAAATATCACTTGCAGAAGATGTTCAGACAGAACCAGTTTCACAAAAACAATTGATTATGGAAAATGTTTCAAAAAAACTTGATCAAGACACGAAAGAACAAGTTATGCCACTACTTGAAGCAATGCTTCAAGCACAACCAACAATTAAGATGAAAAGTTATGCGCAAACAAATATTTCAATTACAATGCCAAAAAACAGATACGAGAAACTTGGACGACCACAAGTTGGACAAGTTTTAAGAATAGATATACAGAAAATTTAGAGATTTTCTTCGATTTCAGATAATTCAGATAATGGTAAAGAACAAGTAAAATTTTTACAAATTGTAACACTTGTTTTATCTGAAAATTCTTTTCCTTCAAAAAATGGGTATTTTGATAGTGAATCTAGATTTTCTTTATCTCTAATTTCAATTGTTATTCCTTCAGGTATGAATTTTTTATGAAGAGAGTTAACAATTTCTGAATTCTCAGAATTAATTATTGTAATTTCAGTAGGATGTTTTAGATACAGATTCATCACATTGAGCAGATAACCAAATGCGAATGGGTTTTCTGCAGCAGAGGTTCCATTTAATTCCAAAATTTGTTTTGATATTAGGAGAAATTTCTCATCATTTACAAGATGATGTAATTTTAGTAATGCATTTGCAGCAACGGAATTTCCAGAGGGTACAGATAAATCATAATAATTTTTTGGACGGACTATCAAGGATTCATGTGTATCAGCAGTAAAATAGAATGATTTTTCATTTTCATCCCAGAAATGTTCTATCATATAATCTGCAATTTTTTTAGCAGTATCAATAAAATACGGATTAGCAGTTATTTCAAAAACATCAATTAGAGAATTTGCAAGGTAAGCATAGTCATCCAGATACCCATTAAGTTTTGGAGTATCATTTTTGAACGTTCTATGTATGAATCCATGTTTAGAAAATTGTTCTGAAAAATATTTAGCGGCATTTACAGCAGCATTGAGATACGCTTCATTTCCTGAAATTCTATAACCTTTTGAAAACGCAGAAATCATCATGGAATTCCACGATGTAATAATTTTATCATCAGTTCCAGGTTGGTCTCTTTGATTTCTAATATCTAGTAATTTTTTTGATGAGCGTTTTAGAATGTCGACAATTTCATCCTCAGTTTTATTGAACTTGAAGGATAGTGATGAAATATTGATGTTATTTGCAAGAATTGTTTTTCCTTCAAAATTTCCGCCGTCAGTTACATCATAATAGATACAAAATATATCAGAATCACTTCCCAAGATATTTTCAATTTCACGTTTTTTCCAAACAAATGTTTGACCTTCTTCCCCATTGGTATCGGCATCTTGTGCAGAATAAAACAAGCCTAAAGCCGAAGTCATTTCACGTAATACATAATCAAGAGTTTTTGTTACAACGTCAAGATAGAAAGGATCTTTTGTGATTTGATAAGCTTCTGCATATACAGGAGGCAAGAGTGCATTATCATACAACATTTTTTCAAAATGTGGTACAAGCCATCTTGCATCAGTAGAATATCGGTGAAATCCACCACCAATCTGATCAAATATTCCGCCTTTAGCCATTTTTTTTAATGTCAATAATGCAAATTCTTGAAATTTTGTAATTCCTGAAAGTTTTGAATATCTAAACATGAAAGAAAGGTTTGCAGCATTCGGGAATTTAGGTGCTTGACCAAATCCACCATAATTAGTATCTGCAACTTGTAAAAGATTAACAGCTGCTTCATCCAAGATAGATTTTTCTATATCTCCGCCATCAGAGACCCTTTCTAATTTAGTAAGATTAACCATGAATTGTTCTGCAGATGTGCCAACATCTTTTGGTTTTTCTTTCCATGCTTGTGCCAACTGTCTGCATAAACTACCAAAACCAGGTCTGCCGTAAGAATCAAGAACTGGAAAGTATGTTCCAACATAGAATGGTTTTTGATCAGGAGTTAAGAATACACTCAATGGCCAGCCACCTTGACCAGTCGACATCTGGCAAATCTTTTGATAAATGTCATCAAGATCCGGTCTTTCCTCTCTATCAACTTTTATGTTAACAAAATTTTCATTCATGATTTTTGCTACGTCATCATTTTCAAAGGATTCATGTGCCATAACATGGCACCAATGGCAAGAGCTATAGCCAACAGATAGGAAAATAGGCTTATTCTCATCTTTTGCCTTTTTTAATGACTCATCATTCCATGCAAACCATTCAACAGGATTATCTTTGTGTTGTAAAAGATAAGGACTAGTTTCTTGTGACAGATTATTTGGCATGATATTGATTCAGTAAGTGAATATTTGTATTTAATGCAATCTAGATTTTCCAGATTGCAGTATCATTACGTTTGTAGATTTCGATATTGATTTGTTTCAATAGTTTCTGCTTTGATTTTTCTGCCTTTTTTTCATTACTGTAATCTTTCTTTCTTAGTAACTCATCGAGCTCTATGAGTTGTTCAAGACTTAGGTTTCTCATTCCACCATTTTTAGTTACTAAATTTAATAATTCTACACGTTTGAAATCATCTTTTTTTAAAATTTCAGCCATACTTGTCATCAGATCACTTTGCTAAAAATAAATGTGTGTTGAATTATGCTCAAATATGACAGAAAATATGCGTGCCATGGTTCTTTCAGAATGTAAGAAAATTGAAGAAAAACCATTGAAATTGACAAATATCAAAAAACATACAATAGACAATCCTGACGAAGTTTTAATCAAGATTGAAGCGTGTGGAGTATGTCATTCTCAGTTACACGGAATAGAGGGAGATTGGCAGGAAATAGGCATTCCACCAGCATTTCCAACAGTCCCAGGACACGAAGTTGTTGGAAAAATTATTGAGATTGGAAGTAAAGTTACAAAGTTTAAGATTGGAGATAGAGTTGGAATTACCCCACTTTTGAAAGCATGTATGGACTGCACATATTGTGATGAAGGTAAAGAATACCTTTGTGAAAATAATGAAATAACAGGGGAAACATTACGTGGAGGCTATACAGAATTTATCAATGCATCAGAAAATTTTCTAACAAAAGTTCCAGATAACATGTCATCAGAATACGCAGCTCCATTATTTTGTCCGGGAATTACTGCATACAAAGCAGTAAAAGCTGCAGAACCAGAAAAAAATAAAAAAATTGCAGTTTATGGAATAGGAGGAGTTGGACATATGGCAATACAATTTGCTAAAGTAGAAGGGTGTGAGGTTACAGGGGTATCGCGAAAAAAAGAGCATCTAAATGTTGCAGAGAAATTAGGCGCAAGTAAAACATTCCAATTTACTGAATCTCAAGATGAATTTTTGGAAAAAGTAAAAGATGAATATGGATATTTTGATGCTGCAATTGTCTTTGCACCATCAGATATGGTTACAGACACAGCAATAAAATCAGTAAAAAAAGGAGGAACCGTAATAATTGCTACAGTAGGAAAAATTCCAAATTTCTTAGCATTTGAGGAAAAGACAGTAAGAGGGACACTTATTGGCTCCATGAAAGACATGGAAAAAGTAATTGAAATTGCAGAAAAAAATAACTTCAAAGTTGTCACAGAATCTTTTCCTTTAGAAGAAGCAAATGAAGTACTTGAAAGATTAAAGAATTCAGATATAGAAGCACGTGCAGTTCTAATTCCTTAAATTACTAGGAATTTTGTTAAAAATATGATTTGTAGACGTTGCCATCATACAGATGAAATTCACAAATCAACTACATCTTCAGAGTCTATTTTGAGAAGAGGGTCATGCCAAATTCCAGATTGTACATGCAACCAGTTTTTAGATGCATTTGAAGAGATTGATGATGAACAACTCTAGTCATATATAGGAAAAAATTATTCCAAGAATATGGATAAACACGCACCTAAAGAAGAAATGATAAAAGATTTGGAGAACATTCTTGCAAAAATTAACGCTTTAGAAGTAACTGCAAAAGATGAAGAAGCAAAAGCTAATGTCAAGATTTTGAGAAAACTAACAGAAGGACAAATTCACTCAATAAATGAATTTGATCATTTGAAAAAGGCCATCGATCTTCTTACAATGCAATTATTTGATGTCAAAAATAAGATGAATACGAAATAATCATTCAGTTTGACATAACGGGCGATATTTTGAAATTATTTTATCTACAATACGTTTTCTTTCAGATTCTTCAGATTCCCAAAGAGGCAGAATTGCAAGAGAAAGACTTGCTTCGTTGCCTGCATGCTGAATCCAGCATTTGAAATTATCATTTTGTGTGAAAAAGTCATTCTGATCAGTTTTTTCAGATTCATCAACATAAAGTGGAACATAACCAGATTTGTTCTGGTTGAATATTATGTAGATCACTTTTTCCATAGGAGGACCCCATTCAGAGAGTTTGATAGGTCCAAGAAATTCATAATGAAGTATTTGGATTGTCACTAACAAAATTATGACGTCTCAAGTTTTAAATTTGACTAATTTTGCCTCAAAGTAAATGTCAGAAATGCAGAATCCTCATCATTATAGAAAAGTAGGATGGTCCATGGTACTTGTCGCTGCATCATTAGCTGCAATTGGCTTAGTTCAACTTTGGATCGGACCAGACGTTCTATATGCTGATGATATGCAAAGAGACAAGACAGCATTTTTTGAAATGTGTAAAGCAGGAAATTACATGCAAGAAGGATGTGACATGTTCATAAAACCTGGAAACACATTGTATGAAGTTCCTAGAATGACATTAGAAGAAACACAAGCAGAAATTATGCCTATGGAAGAACCAGTGATGGAAACAACACAAGTGTCTGCAGAAATTGTTTCAATTCCAGAAGGTTCAGGCGCACCAGGATGTGAAGAAACAGACGAATGCTACATTCCTTCAACACTAAACATTTCAGCTGGAACTACAGTCGTTTGGGAAAATAATGATGCTGCTGCACATCTTGCAACAAGTGGAACTCCAGATGGAGGACCAGATGGAATTTTTGATTCAGGAATGATCATGGGCGGAGCCACATATGAATATGAATTTGCAGAGACAGGAGAATTTGTTTATTATTGCCTTGTTCATCCATGGATGATTGGAACTGTAATAGTCGAATAATCACTGTCCATTCATGTAATCTTCCCAAGTGTTAAGATTAGAAGTAAAACGATTCATTTGATACATTGCGCCACCAATAATTCCAGCATGATAACATGTGTATAGATAGATTTGTGAGTTTGTAGGGTCAGTTTGAGTTAAGCTCATACTTATCATCGAGAAGAAAACAAAAGTTCCACAAAATGTAATGATTTTTCCAAGCATGCCACCATTTAATCCAACAATTCTTCGTGTAGCTGCGGCCATGATTGTAATGCTCGATACAATCAAAAATGTTGCGCCACCATTTGCGGTAATCATATCAGTAACCCAAGCGATTACACCATCATCAGTCAAAGATGAATCAGGAATCATTGCACCACCATGCAATGCAAAATTTACAGAACTAAACAATCCACCAATTACTAAAAAGAAAAGAAACAATTTCATAATTTTTCTTTTAAATGCACTTCTAGTTTCAGAGGGTTGTAACGCTCTTTCAGAAATTTTCAAACCATACAAAAATCCAATTCCAAATGCAGGTGCAAATAAAATATTCATAAGATATGGATGTTCAAGAAATAATTCACCGTAATAGGTATTGAGTAGAAATGCAGTAAGTAATGCAATTCCAGCAGCAGCACCAAAAACAATCAAATTTGAGTATTTGAAGATTTTTGGCACATTCTCATCAGAACTATTCCAACTATACACAGAAAATTCTTTTGAAATTTGGATTAAAAAACCGAGTAAAAATTGATTTACCCAATGAATCAATTCTTTTCAATTTGTTCCTAGCAAATCATAATTTCCAAAGAACATCGCATTTTTATTTTAAGTAAAATGACTTTACACAATGAGATCACTGTCAATTGTAATTCCAGGAGTTATTCTTGTGGTATTTGGAATCATATTCAATTTTCAGGGGCAAGGAATGGTTGGACCAGAAACATCATTCATGTATCAGAATCAAGAATGGATTGATAATGGAATAATTATCAGTATGGCAGGAGTGATTTTGATTTTAATTGGATACTTTGTAGAAAAGAAGAAATTAACTTAGAAATTTTTTTCAAAATATTTTTGGTGATATTCTTCTGCACGATAAAATTTTGAAGCAGTTTTAATTTCAGTAACTATATCATTTCCATATGTTTTTTGAGCAGAAGAATTTAATTCATCTTTAACCTCTTTTGCAGTTTTTTCTTGTTCCTCATTATGACAGAAAATTGCTGAGCGATATTGAATACCGATATCAGGACCCTGTCTATTGGCGGTTGTTGGATTATGATTCGCAAAAAATACCTTTACCAAATCAGAGTATGAGATTTCGTTTGGGTCATATTCAACTTGTATAGCTTCTGCATGACCAGTTTTATCAGTACAAACATCTTCATATGTAGGATTATCAGTATGACCACCAGTATAACCTACGGCAGTAGATTTTACACCATCTGTTTTAGAAAATACTTCTTCAACATGCCAAAAACATCCGGCAGCGAAGGTTGCTTTCTCCATACACATAATCTTACAGAACAATAAAAAAAGCTTTCAGAATTTTAAAAACCACAATCTAGAGGGTTTGAAGGTTTTAGAATTTCTCTTAAAACTATAGTTGCATATGAACCACGAGGTAATTGAAATTTTATTAGATTTTCATCTGTAGTAAAATCAAGATAGTTAATTGATGCATTACGGAATCCACCTTCAATAGACAATTCTTGAAAATCTTTTATGAAAAAATCTTTTGGCATAAGCAGCTCTTCATCAAGAATTTTTTTAATATAATAATCAAATCTGGATTTTTTATAATAGGAATGACCTACTAAGGGAACTGCAAGTTTTTGTTCAGGAATGTTTTCAAACTTGCCTAATACAGAATTTTTATCAAAACAAACATCATCAATTTCAGGTGTGAATAGGTTTTCTTCAAATTCATTTGCAAGACTCAAAGTTCTATTGAATAGAAATGACTGATATGCTTGAATGTAAAATCTTCTTAATTGTAATGGAATGGAACGTATTGCATTTTTAGGATCATCATCATTCGAGAGTTGTTTCAAAAGATTTCTTTCAATATCCATGGAATGTGGCAATAAGTCTATTACTTCAATTTCAGATTTACGTTCAGATATTAATTTCCGCATTTCATTATTTTTTTCTGAATCATATTTTGATGAAAAATTTAGTAAGTATTCGAGTGCTTCTTCATAATCACCTTTAATGATTGATTTTCCAACTAAGTGAGTTATTGGTCGTTTTGAACCAAATCTTTGATATCCAAAAAAGTTGAGGATTTTTTCACTGCCAGAAAATGGCGGGAGTGCGTCACTCATGTCAGATACTTTGATTTCAAAATAATTTCCCAGCATTTCTTTTTTTGGTATTGGTTTTTTTACAAATCCAAGTCGTTGCGCAGAGTATTTTTTTCCAGTGTATTCTGGCAATGAGTTGATTTTTTTGTAAGTAAAGACATATTGTTCTGTTTTTGCGTTTGCATCCTTCAAACCCAGTGATTTTAAGACCAATCCATATCGTTTTTCAATATCAGTTAATGCATGATTTGTATCAATTCCAGATTTTTTTAGTAAGTAAACTCCATGACCGTCTGGATTGTTGAATGAATCAATTGTTTTTTCAGATAAAATTTCTCGTACTAAAAAATCATTTTCATTTTGTTTAATTTTACCTGAAATAGAAGGAGAGTTTGTTGTATAAACAGAGATTCCTATCTCTTTGTCAATTTGTGGAATCACGGTTCAATGATTACATCTACGTATTTGGAGACGTTTATCTCAGAATTATAAACACCTAGAAGTAATTTGTATTCTCCAGATATTGCAATTTCACTTGCAGTAACAGATACAACAATTTCATCAGAATTAATGAAATCATGTGATACTAGAAGATCTGAAGATTTTGTCACAGCAGATGCGGTATGAGCAAAATTAAAATTAATTTTTTCAGTATTTGATAAATTATTGACATTCAAAGAGATTGTTTTAGTTTCACCTTTTTTGAGAGTTATTGACTCAGTATTAGTAGACACGGTGAATGGAAGAGGTTTTCCAGTATCAACAACACCAATTTTGTTTTCTGCCCACTCTGTGAACCAAATTTTGTCACCTATTACATCAAAGCCAAAGATTTGAGCAACACCACAATTTGAGTTAGACTTGTCTTCACAGTCTGCCCAGTTTGGGTTTTTTGATGGAACCATGTACTCTACAAGGCGTTCATTATCAATATCAAAAACTGCAAGTTGGTTAGAGGTTTGTTCATTAAAGATTAGATTTCCATTCATGTCTGTTTCAGACCAGTATGGTCTAGAAATTGGAGATTTTATTATTCCAGTAGAGTTTCCGTAAGCTGATTTTTGAGGTGTTGATGTGATGAATTTTGTAAATGTTTCTTCGTCAGGATCAAATTTGAAAAAGAAGCTACTTGAAGTATCTACTATCCAAACATTATCATTTTCATCTACAGATAATCCATTTGCAGTGCTAAGACCGGTAGGAAAGTCATATACATCGAAATAACCTTCAAGTGGAATGTCCATTCCGGTACTTGCCAAATAAGAATCCTGTTTGTATTTTTCAATGTTAAATTTCAATAATAGACCAGTGGTATCTGGAACCCAGTTTGTATACCATAAATTATTTTCAGAGTCAATAGCAAAATCGCCTGTGAAGGAATTTGGAATTGGTGCTACAATACTAGAGTATTCTATCTCATCAATATTGTGGGATAAATCAAAGAAAGTAATTTTGCTTCCAGTAAAGTCATTTACTATGATATTTGAACCATGTATGGCAAGTTGTTGAGGCAATGAGCCTTCTTCAGAAGGAGGAAATGATATGGCATCATATGTTTCGTTGATTGTGTCAAAACGCCAAATTGTATCAAAACTTCCATCAGTATACCACATTGTACCATCAGAAGAGTAATCCATTCCCCAAGACATTGTACGTGCACCATCAGGCCACAATTCATTTTCAAACTCTGTAAATATTTCAGACATAGGATTGAATTTTGCAATTTGACCAACATTTGATTCTACAAACCAAACGTTGCCATCTGGTGCGACCTTGATTGCAAGCGGTTGTGTACACAAAGTTGGAATTTGATATTCTTTCACAAAAGATGTGGATTTTGCATCACCACCAGCACCACAAAAAGTTGCACGTTGTTCATCAGGAAAATTATCCATAGGCGTTCCAGTTTTTGTAATTTGTACATCATCATCAGTCATATCAATTGGGGGTGGCGGAGGAAGTGCAAACAATACTGTTGATGTTAATAGAATACCACCCAAAAATGCGAATGCAAGATATCCTTTTGTTTTTTGTTTCACAATTTTTCAAAATTAGAGCTTGTTATATCTCATTCTTAAAGTAAGGATAAATCTCCAGTTACTTTATCAATTAAGTTTTCAGGTGCAGGACCTACAGATATGCAAGTTGTGGTTCCAGGTGCAATTTGTGTATGACCAGCGTCGGTAATTTCTGACCATGGAAGTCCTAACTCAATTGCACCTTTTTTGACTTCATCTAATTCCTTTATTCCAGAAACTTTTACAACAACTTTTTCTTGTCCGGTCCACCAAGTTTGAAACCATTCAGGATGTGATTTTCTTACGTGTTCGGCACCCATAACGCATGCATGACCTACTTGTGCAGCAATTTTTCCTTTACCCATTCCAAGATCTGTTCGAACAGCAATTACTTGTTTGATGTCAGTCATATGAAATAATTATACAAGTTGATGATAAACGTTACAATTCAAATACCAAATAAAAATACAGACCATACATGTATGACGCAGTAGTAGCTGGAGGAAGTATTTCAGGACTTTTAGCAGCAAGAGAAATTGCAAAAGATGGTCATTCAGTTTTAGTTTTAGAAGAAGGTTTTGAAGTTGGCAGTCCAGAACACTGCGGAGGATTAGTTAGTGAAAATGCATTAAAAGAATTAGGCATTGAACCTTCAGTAAAAACATTTGACAGTAAAATAGACTGTGCAAAAATTTTTTCTCCTGAAGGAAAAGAAATTACAATTAATTCAAAAAAACAAAAAATCATAGTAATTAATAGAAGAGAATTAGACAAACAAGCAGCTAGACAAGCAAGGGATAACGGTGCCGAGATTTCTGTTAAAACTACATTTCAAGAAAAAAATCAAAATACAATAAGAACATCAAATGGAAATGTAGAATGTAAATTTTTTATTGATTGTAGAGGAGTTTCAAGACTTGCCAATAAGGATAGAGACGGTATTTTGCTAACTGCTCAATACGAAGTATATGCAGATTGGATAAAAGAGGGTCAGGTAGAGGTATACTTTGATCAAGAAAAATATCCAGAATTTTTTGCATGGATAATTCCTTCAGGTAAAGGAGTAGGTAAGGTAGGAGTTTCAGGAAAAGGAATTAACACACTAACAATAATTGATGAATTTCTAAAAACTAAAGGTAATTTTTCAACAATTAGAAAAATATTTGCACCAATTTGGATTAAAGGACCAATTAAAAATTTCATAGAAGAAGATACATTGATTGTAGGAGATGCAGCAGGACAAGCAAAACCTACTACTGCAGGAGGAATTTTCTCATGCGGAATGGCAGGAATTATGGCAGGCAGAGCAATTTCCAAAGCGATTCAAACAGGAGATTCATCAGCATTGACGGATTATGAAAAACAATGGAGAGACAAGTTTGGCAAAGAGTTTGAAAAACAAAATTTGGCAAGAAAAGTACTTGCAAGATTGGATAACAGCACAGTGAATAAATTGTTCAAGTCAATTACTCCAGAAATCGAGGAAGATATTTCAAATAAAGAAGACTTTGATTTTCATACAAGTTCGATTCTCAGATTGTTAGGAATGAAAGGTTCCTTCAATACAATGCAGGCATTGATTGGAGGAGAAATTAAGAGACTGATTCAAAATAAAGCATAAAATTTCAAGGAAGGTATAAATTCCTAACAGAGTGGATTTGAGTATGTCTTCAAGAAACATTTTGGATTCAAACTCTCCAAGTATTTCACTACCGGTATGTAGTGGTTGTAATAAACACATCATGCCAGGCGACAAGAATGTAAAATTTAACTGTCCAGAGTGTAATAACGAACTAATTTGGAGATGTGGAAGTTGTAGAGAAGCCGCAGCACCTTATTCATGCAAATCATGCGGCTTTTCGGGACCATAGAAATGGCTAAATTACTTTTAATCGTAAAAATACTTCCTACAGGAACTGAAGTAGATTTGGAAAAATTGGTTGAAGGTATAAAATCAAGTCTAAAAGACGATATAGAATTGCTCAGACATACAAAAGAGCCGTTAGCTTTTGGATTAGAATTTATCAAAGCAGAATTCACATTAGAAGATGCTGAAGGTAAGATGGAATCATTAGAAAGTTCTGTTAAATCTGTCGAGGGCGTTAGTGAGTTCGAGGTGCTGAACATGAGCCGCATGTCAGTTGACATGAAATAGGAGCTTAGTTGACTCGAAATGTCGACCCACTACAAATGAGAGTGGGAGAAGCAAAACAAAGAGATATTGGCAAAAAGAGAGCTCGAATCGGTCCTGATGCAATGGATTATCTCCAAGTAACTCCAGGAGATGTAATTCAGATTAATGCAAAAAGATCAACATGTGCAATAGTTTGGCCAACTGATGAAGATGAAAAATATCCAGATACAATACGAATAGATGGTCAAACAAGAAAAAATTTAGGAGTTGCACTAAGCGATGTTGTTGAAATCAATAAAGTTACAACAAAACCTGCAAAATCAGTTACATTAACACCAATTGCAGATCAAGTAACAGTTGACAAGGAATTTACAGATTTTGTCAAAAATAGATTGAAGGGATTGCCACTAAATCAATCTGATGAGATTTCAGTTATGATTCTTGGAAATGCAATGGACTTTAAAATAGAAAAAATTTCTCCTAAAGGAATAGTTCGTATTGAACGTGCCACAAATCTAACAATTTTATCAGAAGCATCTGAAGATAAGAAATCACGTATAACATACGAAGAAGTAGGAGGATTACAAGAAGAAATTAAGGTAATGCGAGAGATTGTCGAATTACCATTAAGACACCCAGAATTATTTGTAAGACTTGGAATTGAACCACATAGTGGAGTGTTGTTGTATGGACCACCTGGATGTGGGAAAACACTACTTGCAAAAGTGTTGGCAAGTGAGTCAGATGCAAGAATGTTTTCTATTAACGGTCCAGAAATTATGAACAAGTATTATGGTGAAACTGAGGCAAAATTAAGAGATATTTTCAAAGAAGCCAAAGAAAATTCTCCAAGTATAATTTTCATTGATGAAATTGATGCTATCGCACCAAAAAGAGAGGAAGCATACGGAGATGTAGAAAAAAGAGTTGTCGCTCAATTACTTGCATTAATGGATGGATTAACAGATAGAGGAAACGTTGTAGTCCTTGGTGCAACAAATAGACCTGATAGTGTAGATCCTGCATTAAGAAGACCGGGAAGATTTGATAGAGAAATGGAAATCTCTGTACCAAATGCCGATGGTAGATTAGAGGTAATGCAAATTCACACACGAGGAATGCCTATTGCAGATGACGTTAACTTGAAGAGTCTTGCATCAGAATTACACGGATACACAGGTGCAGATATGAAATCATTATGTAGAGAAGCTGCAATAAGATCAATTCGTAGATATTTACCAGAAATTGATTTAGAGACTGAGAAAATTCCAACTAAAGTTCTACAATCAATGGAAGTGAAATTAATCGACTTTTATGATGCGATGCACGGCGTAATTCCTACAGCAATGAGAGAGTTCTATGTAGAACGCTCGAAAGTTTTTTGGGAAGACGTAGGAGGATTAGAAGAATCAAAACACATTCTTCAAGATAACTTGATAGTTGCAATGAACGATCCTGAGAAATTTAGTAGAATGGGAATAAAACCACCAAAAGGTGCATTGTTGTACGGACCTCCTGGATGTGGGAAAACAATTTTGGCAAGAGCCTTAGCTACTGAAAGCGGAGGAAACATGATTCTCGTTAGAGGACCAGAAATACTATCAAAATGGGTTGGTGAATCAGAAAAAGCAATTAGAGAAATTTTCCGAAAAGCAAAAGCATCATCACCATGCGTAATAATTTTTGACGAATTAGACTCACTAGCAAAAATGAAAAATGGGGAAGAAGGAGGAGGAATTGGAGAAAACATACTCAGCCAAATGCTAACAGAGATGGAAGAAGGAACAACATCAAGAGTAGTAATCATAGGAATTACAAACAGACCAGATTTGATTGATAGTTCAATGTTAAGAACAGGCAGATTGGACTTGAATGTCTTTGTCAATCCACCAGACGAAAAAGGACGTCTAGAGATAATTAAGATACTAACAGATGGCATGCCATTATCAAAAGATGTGGATTTACACGAGATTTCAGTTGCTACACAGAGTTATTCAGGTGCAGATCTAGCATCTCTATGTAGAGAAGCTGCAGTAGAAGCTATGCAAAACAATTCTAAAGAAATTACAAGTAAGGACTTTGCTACAGGATTGAAAAGAATCAGACCGTCAATAACAAAAGAGGTTGAAACATGGTATGAGAAGATTAAAGAAGGTGCATCAAACATAATTCCACGAGAGGCTGACAAAACGTTTTACGGTTAGATTAACATGGCAATTCCAATAAGAAATCACCTATTAGATTTAATCAAGCAGAAAGAAAACTGGACTGATAAAGAACTAGAAAAAGCACTTACAAAAGAAGGCACAGTTATGACTGAAGGTAAGTTCAACAAAGTTTTACTTGATTTGGAAATTATGGGATTGATTAACGTATCATGGGTAACAAAAGAAAATAGAAGAATTGAAGCAGTTACTGAAAAAATTGAAGAAGATGAATACGAAGAGCAAATAAAAGAAACACAAGAAAAAGACTACGAAGCCAGTTTTCCTAACTCTTAAAATCTAAAATTAAATGCTGCATCTAATGCAACAGCTAAGAAAATTATTGTCAAGTATGGAGCAGTAACCTTGTATGCTTTCCATGCAAAGTCCGATGTTGGTTCTTTTGTTAATTTGTAGTGATATACAAGCATTAGACCACCAGAGGCAGCTGCAATTGCGGTATAAACAAGACCCATACCAAATGCATACAGCATTAATGAATACGGAAGTAAGATTATAGTATTAATCAAAATGTACTTTGATGTTTTTTCCATTCCAATTAGTACAGGAAGCATTGGAACTTTGGCTGTAGAGTACTCGTCTTTCATTTTCATTGCAAGGCACCAAAAGTGTGAAGGAGTCCAAACGAAAACAAGGAATCCAATTAAGAATCCCAGTATATCCATAGAGCCTGTTGCTGCAGACCATCCAGCCATAGATGCTGCACTACCTGCAAATCCACCAATTACAATATTGGAGGAATTTAGTCTCTTCAACCATGCAGTGTAAATTATCACGTAGAAAAATATTCCAAGTGCAATGAAAAATGCTGAAACATAATTCAAAGCTAAAGCGCCATATACAACAGAAATTACACTTACTGCCAAACCATAAATCAAAACAGAATTTGGTTTTATTCTTCCAGAAGGAATTGGTCTAGTGCTTGTTCGTTCCATTAATGGATCAATGTCTCTATCATAGTAGTGATTCAATGCGCTTGAACCAGCAGATGCCAAACCACCTGCAATAATGATATGAATTAATCCCCAAATGTCCAATTCAGGTCCAATTAGCTTACTTGCTGCATACATCGATGTAACAGCAGTAATTACAAGAAGAACGACAATTCTTGGTTTCGAAATCTCAATTATTTCTTTTATTCCCAATATACTCATATTTTCGATGTATCGAATTTATTCCCTTCTAATAGGGATCTTTGTTGTTACATAAGGATAAAATAATACTCTAAAAGCATCAAAGCAGAATTGAGTAATTGGGATCTAATCATGCCAGGAGGAGGGCTAACTGCAATTGGACTTGCAGGTCTTGTCACATCATATTCTGGAATTGCCCACACATTCATTGATGGAATGCATGCCTTAACCGGATTACTTTTCATGTTTGGATTGATAATTTTAGCAGCAGGTATTTTGGAAGGAGGAGTTTCAACATCCAATCGTACCAAAGCAACAGTTTTAGCAATCATTTCAATTTCTCTAGGATTCGGAACATTTGCAACAACGTTGACAGAAAATTCAACATTACCATTGTTCGCAGGATTACTAATCATGATTGCAATTCCATCAATTGTAATTTCCTACTTTGTAATGAAGATGCCAACATATGCAAAACCTGTTGGAGTAATCTTTGTACTTGCATTTGGTACGGGAATTGGACTTTACATAGTATTTGGATTTGTAGGACCAGATCAATATCTAGTTGCAACAGAGGTCGAAGAGATTGAAGTAGTTGTAGAAGAAGTAATTCCAGAAGGACCATTGTTTGTAATTTCAATGCTAGCAGGCTCTGCAGAGCAAGGTGCTCCAGACTATGACCCAGATGAAGCGTTAGTTCCACAAGGACACATCATAGAATGGGTAAATGATGACGACGTATCACATACCGCTACAAGTTCAGTAGACTTTGGAGAAACATTTGACACAGGATTGTTGAATGGAGGAGAATCATACAAACTCGATACTAACAAGTTGGACCTTGGAGAATACGAATACATGTGTATTGTACACCCATGGATGGTATCAACAATAATTATAGAAGAGTCTGTAGAATAACAATAGTGAATAAATCTATTATTTTATCAGAAGATTATAAAGAAGAATTAGCAAAGTATGCAGAATCTGAAAAGCCATACGAGTCGTGTGCAATTCTAGTTGGAAATGAAACTGATGAGAATTGGACAGTTAAGGAAATAGTTCTGACTGAAAATACTGCAAAGTCTAGAGTTACTTTTACAATTTCACCAGATAAGGAATTCGAAGTAGACCAAAAGGCAAAAGAGTCAAACATGGAAATAGTTTGTATCTTTCATTCACATCCAGAATCTGAAGCCCGACCTTCAGAGACAGATAAAAAATTTATGAGAGTCAATCCCTTCCCGTGGATAATTTATTCAGGTCTGACAAAAGAAATGAACTGTTTCATTTTACAAGATGAGAACGTAAAACAAATTTCAATAATAGAGTGATAAATTAAATAGAACTAATTTTGGAACATGAATATGGCAATGGATATACATGTCTACGACACTTATGTTAAAGCCAAAGATGGTCATACAATGCATTTCGATGTTATCACCGATAAGCAGGATCATGATCAAGCAATTGCATACGCAAAAGAATGGCTAGCAACTGTTGGTGAAGATGGAGCAACTGTTACAGGAGAGGAATGTCAATTCTGTCACACACAAGGTGCCCCAGAACCAGTAGAAAACGAGATTAAAGAAAAAGGTTATTTCATCCAAAAGATGGAAGGCTGTTAATTCTATAATCTTTTTTTATTTTATTTTATTTTTAGGATACTGTTAGTGAGAACGTTTCTTTGCTATCAGTTAATGCAGTAGGATCTGCAAAGTTATTCCATAGGAATTTCTCAACCGTGTATGAACCTGTTTCATTTGGCGTATATGATAAGACTTGGTCTAATGTTTGACCAGCACCTAACATTCCAGTAACGTGGGATAGTGAGATTGTAGTATTAGTTGAATCCTTAATCTGAACAATTAATGCAAAAGACTGTTGAACATCTGAATCATTTGTAAAGTCCATTGTAATCTCTATTTTTTCATTGACTGCTGCGGCTTCAATTCTATCCTGAGATGCTTGTTCAGCT
>Ga0208764_10000601_pt1 | contig 23209 bp, 23 predicted proteins | sample ETNtaG_18_FD_185762 | JGI IMG/M metagenome (GOLD analysis project Ga0208764, IMG submission 185762) | Marine microbial and viral communities from oxygen minimum zone, Eastern Pacific Ocean - ETNP201302SV91 (SPAdes) (version 2) | ecosystem: Environmental > Aquatic > Marine > Oceanic ... | reverse complement strand
AAACAAAAAAACTTTTATTTAGGTGATATAGCAATATCTTATGAAATTGTTAATTTAAGATCCAAAAAAAAAAATTTTATTCAAGAATTTGATAAAGTTTGGATTCATGGATTTTTACACTTATTAGGGTATGATCATATTAAAAATAAAGATTATTTTAAAATGGATAGAATTGAAAAAAAAATTTTAAATTCAATTAGCTAGCATTAGGAATATAAATTTGAGCACTTTATTAAATAATAAATTTTTTGTAATATTTTTTGCGCCTTTTCTACTAGGAGCAACTACTATATTTGGTTTTGCTCCATACAACTTAACGTTTATAAATTTTTTTACTTTTTCAGTTTTATTGTTTTTGATTTCATTAGTAAAAAAAAAAATCCAATCAAAATATAGAAAAAAAAAGTCTAATTTATATTTTTTTTACTTAGGTTGTTCTTTTGGTTTTGGTTTTTTTTTATTAGGAAATTATTGGATTTCAATTTCTTTAACTCACGATGAGATATTCAAAGTTTTTATACCCTTTGCTCTTATATTGATTCCCTTATTTTTATCTTTCTTTTTTGGACTATCAATTTTTTTAACAGGCCCTTTTGTAAATAAAAATATCTCATATATTTTATTTTTTTCGTTACTATTTTCTATATTTGAGTTTTTAAGAGGCAATTTATTAACTGGCTTTCCATGGAATTTAATTTCATATACATGGTCATGGTCTGTAGAATCTATACAAGTATTATCTTTAATCGGCACATATTCATTAAGTTTATTTTCAATTACATTATTTTGCCTTCCTTTTTTATTTTTTCAAAAAAAAATAAAAATAAAAAATTTTTATATTGTAGGATTTTTCATAATAATTTTTTCATTAAATTACACATATGGAATATCTAAATTAAAAAACAATACTTACATTTTTGATAAAAAAATTAGTGTTAAAATAATTTCTCCTAACTTTTTACTTGAAGATTATTATAAAAATAGTGAAGAAGATCAAATTAAACGATTAATAAAAATTAGCAATCCAAATAAAAATAAAAAAACATTATTCATTTGGCCAGAAGGGATATTTTATAATTCATATTTAGAGGATATAAAAAAATATCAATATTTATTTGAGGATAATTTTTCTGAAAACCATCTAATCATTTTTGGAATAAATCATTTTGTTAATTTCGATAATTTAAATAAGCCAAAATATTATAATAGTTTAGTAGTTTTAAACAATAAATTAGAAATTTTATCTTTATATAATAAAATTAATCTTGTTCCATTTGGTGAATTTTTGCCTTTAGAAAATGTGCTATCTGATTTTGGTTTAAAAAAAGTTACATACGGATACAGTTCTTTTTCTTCAGGTGATGTTAGAGATATAATTAATTTAGGAGATAAATTTAATAAAAAATTAATTTTGCCATTAATTTGTTATGAAATTATTTATTCTGGAAATATAAAAAAAAAATATCAATTTCCTGACTTATTAATTAATATTTCAGAGGATGCTTGGTTTGGTGAGTCTATTGGCCCACAACAACACTTTACAAAAGCAATTTACCGCTCAATTGAAGAAGGAGTATTTGTAGCTAGATCTGCCAATAAAGGAATTTCTGCATTTATCAATCCAAACGGGAAAATGATTAAATCACTTAATACGGGAGAGTCAGGTAATATAGAGCTAAATTTTCCTAATTTTTATGAACCAACTTTATTTTCTAATTATGGAAATAAAATATTTTATTTAATAATTATTTTGTATATGTTTCTAATTTTAATTTTTAGAAAGTTTAAACTCTAATGAGCAAAAAATCTTATTTATTTACCAGTGAATCAGTTTCAGAGGGACATCCTGATAAAGTTTGTGATCGTATATCAGATATGGTCGTAGATACGTATCTTGCCAAAGAACCCTTTTCAAGAGTAGCGTGCGAAACTTTAACTACAACAAATAAAGTTATTTTAGCAGGAGAAACAAGAGGACCGGAAATAAAAAAAGACGATTTAATTCAAAAAGTTAGAAACTGTATTAAAGACATCGGATATGAACAAAAAGGATTTCACTGGAAAAATTGTGATATCGATGTTCATCTACATTCCCAATCTGCAGATATTGCTATGGGAGTAGATTCAAAAGATAATAAAGATGAAGGAGCTGGCGACCAAGGAATAATGTTTGGTTATGCATGTAACGAAACTGAAGTTTTAATGCCTGCGCCTATTTATTATTCTCATAAAATTTTAGAGTTAATGGCTGCAGATCGAAAAAACGGCAAAGCAAATAAATTGGAACCAGATTCAAAAAGTCAAGTTACGATGCAATATGAAAATGGCAAACCAGCAAAAGTTACTTCAGTAGTTATTTCCACACAACATTCTCCTGATGTAAATCAAGCGCAAGTAAAAGAAATTGTTAGACCATATTTAGAGAAATCTATTCCTAAAAATTTATTAGCAAGCTTAAAAGATGAGGAGTTTTATGTGAATCCAACAGGCCAATTTATTATTGGAGGACCGGATGGTGACTCAGGTTTAACAGGAAGAAAAATTATTGTTGATACTTATGGTGGAGCAGCACCACATGGTGGCGGAGCATTTTCTGGTAAAGACCCAAGTAAAGTTGATAGATCAGCAGCTTATGCAGCTAGATACGTTGCAAAAAACGTTGTTGCTTCTAAAATAGCTGACAAATGTTTAATTCAGTTAGCATATGCAATTGGTGTTTCTAAACCACTATCTATATATGTTGATCTTTTTGATGGTGATGAAGAAAAGTCTAAATATGTAGAAAAATTAATAAACGAAAACTTTAACTTGAGTCCAAGAGGAATTAGGGAAATGCTGTCTTTAACTAGACCAATATATGAGTGTACCGCAGCCTATGGTCATTTTGGAAGAAAACCAGGATCAGATGGGTCTTTTTCTTGGGAAAAAACTGATAAAACAGCAGTTTTTAAAAAGTAGACCTTGAAAAAACTATAAATTTAAATTAAATAAATATTAAGTTACCTGGAAAATACAAAATGGGCTTTTGCCCATTTTTTTTTAGAGGTCATTAATTAAATATATGCTTAATCAAAGATCTGATAAAATGGAGCTTTTAAGGATTGCTGAGTCAGTAGCTTTAGAAAAATCTATTGATAGAGAAATTATTCTGACAACCATGGAGTCTGCTATACAAAAAGCAGCTAAAACAAGATTTGGTTCTGAAAATGATATACGAGCAGTAATTAATAGAGATAGTGGCGATATAAGCTTACATAAAGCTTTAACAATTGTAGATAGCCCAATTAACTTAGATACTGAAATTTCTTTAGAAAATGCAATTAAAGCAGAAAAAAAAGAAGATTTAAAAATTGGAGATGAAATATTTGAAAAATTACCTCCAGTAGATTTTGGAAGAATTGCCGCGCAAACAGCAAGACAAGTAATAACACAAAGCGTAAGAGCGGCAGAAAGAGAAAGACAATATAATGACTTTATAGATAAGAAAGGAGAAATTTTAAGTGGAATTGTAAAAAGATTAGAATATGGAAATGTAATTATGGATTTAAATAGAGCTGAAGCCATAATTAGGAAAGAAGAGCTTATACCACGAGAACTACTTAAAAATGGTGATAGAATTAAAGCTTATTGTTATGATGTAATAAGAGAGAATAAAGGACAACAAATTTTTTTATCTAGGGCACATCCCAAATTTATGGAAAAGTTGTTTTTTCAAGAAGTGCCTGAAATTTATGATGGAATTATAGAAATTAAATCATCTGCAAGAGACCCAGGAAGTAGAGCAAAAATATGTGTTAATTCTAAAGATTCGTCAATAGATCCCGTTGGAGCATGCGTCGGAATGAGAGGTAGTAGAGTGCAGTCAGTTGTTAACGAACTTCATGGCGAAAAAATAGATATAGTTCACTGGTCAGAAGATCCAGCTTCCTTGGTTGTAAGCGCATTAGCACCAGCAGAAATTCAAAAAGTAATAATTGATGATCAAAATAAAAGAATAGAAGTTATCTTAACCGAAGAAAATCTAAGTAAAGCAATAGGTAGAAGAGGTCAAAATGTTAGATTAGCTTCAAAATTAATAAACTTTGAAATAGATATATTAACTGAAAAAGAAGAAACAGAAAAAAGACAATCAGAATTTAAAGATAAAACAGAAGTTTTTACAAAAAATCTTGAAGTAGACGAAACTCTAGGACAGCTTTTAGTGGCAGAAGGATTTTCTTCAGTTAACGATATTAAGGAGTCTGCCATTGAAGAAATAACAAAAATAGAGGCTATAGATGAAGCGACTGCAAAAGAATTAAAAGAGAGAGCAGAAGAATATTTAATAAAGGAAAAAGAAGATATAAGCAAAAAATTAAAAGATTTAGGAGTAGAGGAAGATTTAATAAATTTAAAAGGAATTACACCAGGAATGTTAGTTACCTTAGGCGAGAAGAAGATTAAGACTTTAAAAGATTTTGCAGAGCTATCTACTGATGAATTATTAGGTTGTTATGATGAGAAGAATGGTAAAAGATACAAGGTTACCGGTTATCTAGAAGAATTTGCTTTAACGAAGAATGAGGCTGAGGATTTAATTTTAAATGCTAGAAATATTATTTTTAAATAAAGGATATGTTTTTTTATGGTAGAAAAAAAAATAAAAAAAAAGAAGCTTACTTTAAGTGTTTCTCCAAAAGCTTTACAAAATGTATCCAATTATACACAAAGTAAAGGAAAAACTTCTGTTGTTATAGAAAAAAAGCAACCTAGAAGATGGGGAGAGAAAAAATTTCAACAACGAGAGAATAAACCAAGACAATCTCCCGATAATTCACCACGCAAAACTCCAGTTAATAGAAATATTGATATTAGAAGACTTGCAGAAGAGAGGGCTACAAAAAGATTTAAGGTTTCAAAAGAGGATGCTTTGCACTCAAAAAAATCTTCTTCAGTTAAAGAAAAAGGTCTTTTTTCAAAAAATAAAACAAAGCTTACAATATCAAAAGCATTAAATGAGGAAGTATTAGATGGAAGAAATAGAAGTTTAGCCTCACTAAAAAGAGCGAGGCTTAAAGAAAAAAAAAATCAGGAAAATGAAAATAAAAAAATTGAAACAAAAAAAGTTGTACATGAAGTAAACATTCCAAACCAAATTACAATCCAAGATCTTTCAAATAGAATGGCAATACAAGCTAGCTTAATTATAAAACACCTATTAGGAATGGGTGTGGTAGCAACTATTAACCATACTATAGATGCTGATACAGCAGAGTATTTAGTAAAAGAATTTGGTAATATTCCAATAAGAGAAAAAAAGCCTGATTTGAATATTCAAAAAGTAATTAATGAAGATAGCAAAAATTTAAAACCAAGGGCACCAATAGTTACTGTTATGGGACATGTTGATCATGGCAAAACATCATTGCTTGATGCCCTTAGAAAAACAGATGTAGTTTCGCAAGAACATGGAGGTATAACTCAACACATAGGAGCTTATAAAATAAAAACAGAAGAAGGAAAAAATATTACATTTATAGATACACCTGGGCATGCTGCTTTCACAGAAATGAGAGCACGTGGATCAAAAGTTACAGATATAGTTGTACTTGTTGTTGCTGCTGATGATGGTGTAAAACCTCAAACGATTGAAGCTATAAAGCATTCAAAGGCAGCTAAGGTGCCGATTATTGTTGCGATAAATAAATGTGATTTACCTGGAGCTGATCCACAAAAAGTTAAAAATGAACTTTTGCAATTTGAGCTTATCGCTGAAGAATTAAGTGGTGATACACTATTTGCTGAAGTTTCGGCAACCACAAAGAAAAACTTAGATAAACTAAAAGAAAATATTATACTTCAAACTGATTTATTAGATTTAAAAGCAAATTATAACACAAACGCTAACGGTGTCATTTTGGAATCTAGAGTTGATAAAGGTAAAGGTCCAGTGTCAACAGTATTAGTAACAAACGGATGTTTAAACAAAGGTGATTACTTTGTTAGTGGTAACACCTGGGGAAAAATAAGAGCAATGATTAATGATCAAGGAAAAAATGTTGATTTAGCGAATCCATCAACTCCTGTTGAAATATTAGGAATGAATAATTCTGCTTTTGCTGGCGATGATTTTATAGTTGTAGATTCAGAAGAAAAAGCAAAAGAAATAAATGATTATAGAGTTGAACATTCTAAGTCAAAACAAACTCCATTGATTTCAGCTAATAAAGATTCTGCGTTTGGTAATGATGTAGATATTAAAGAATTACCTATAATTATTAAATCAGATGTACATGGCTCTAGTGAAGCTATTAAAAATGCAATTAATAAAATTGAACATGCAGAAGTTTCGCCTAAGATAATTCTAACAGGAATTGGTATAATAACAGAAACCGACGTAACTCTTGCAAAAGCATCTGGCGCGACTCTCATAGGTTTTAACGTTAGGCCAAATAAAGAAGCTAAAAAATTGGCAGAAACTCATAAGATAAATTTAAAATTTTTTAATATAATTTATGAGGTTTTAGATTTTGTAAATGATGCATTATCTGGATTGTTAAAACCAGATATTAAAGAGGAAATAGTAGGCTCTGCAGAAGTAAAAGAAATTTTTAAAGTTTCAAAGATTGGAAAAGTCGCGGGTTCAAAAGTTTTAGATGGAGAAATTGTAAATAATTTAAATGCAAGGTTGATAAGAGATGGAAATGTACTATATACAGGGACTATAGGGAGTATTTTTAGAGAAAAAAATGCAGCAAAACAAGTAGCTGCCGGACTTGAATGTGGTATAACGCTTAAAGATTTTGCGGATTTTAAAGAAAAAGATGTAATTGAGGTATATAAAGTTATTGAAAAAGAAAGAAGAATTTAATGAATAGGACAGCAGAGAACGCTCCTTTTTCACAAAGACAACTAAGGGTAGGCGAATTAATTAAACAATCATTGGGACAAATCTTTTTAAGGAATGAAGCGAAAGTTCCAATTTTAGAAACGCAAAATATTACTGTAACCGAAGTTAGAATGAGCCCTGATCTAAAAAGTGCAAGAGCATACGTGATTCCACTTGGTGGAAAAGATACAGAGAAAACTGTTAGTATTTTAATGGAATTTTCACATCTTATAAGAAAAGTGTTATCAAAAAAAGTAGATATGAAATTTTTACCAAAAGTTTCTTTCGTTAGTGACAAATCTTTTGATTATGCTGAAAAAATTGAAAAACTAATAAAGGAAAATAAATAAACATGGAAAAAGAAATAAAAAAAGTTTCAAAAAAAAATAATAAAGATTCAGGCTCATCAGAAGCTCAAATAGGTTTTTTAAGTGAAAAAATAAACTATCTAACCAACCATTTTAAGGAACACAAAAATGATAAACATTCTACGCTTGGACTTTTGAAAGCAGTAAATCAGAGAAAACGTTTACTAAGTTATCTTAAGAGAAAAAACCCAGAGTCTTATACTTCAATATTAACAAAATTAAATTTAAGAAAATAAATGTTTAAAATATTTAAAGAGGAACTAGAGTTAGGTGGAAAAAAGTTAACCTTAGAAACAGGAAAAATAGCGCGGCAAGCGGATGGAGCTATAATTGCAACTTTAGGTGAAACAGTTGTTATCTCTACTGTAGTTGGAAAAAAACAAGTTAATCCAGATACAGATTATTTTCCATTACAAGTTAATTACCAAGAAAAATATTATGCTGCAGGAAAAATACCTGGTGGATATTTTAAAAGAGAAGCTAGGCCTACTGAATCCGAAACATTAATTTCAAGATTAATTGACAGACCTATTAGACCGCTATTTCCAGAGAGTTTCAGAAATGAAGTTCAAATTTTACCAACTGTTCTATCTTATGATAATGAAAATGAAGCAGATATATTATCAATAATCGCATCTTCTGCCGCTTTAGCAATATCAGGTTTACCTTTCCAAGGTCCTATAGCAGCTTCAAGAGTAGGATATGTTAATGATAATTTTATTTTAAATCCTTCAAAAGAGCAATTAACAGAATCCAAATTGGATTTAGTTGTTGCTGGTACAAAAGAAGCGGTTCTAATGGTAGAATCAGAAACATCTGGTTTAACAGAAAAACAAATGTTAGATGCAGTAAAATTTGGACACGAAAAGTTTGTTCCAGTAATCAAAGCAATCGAGTCTTTAGCAAAAAAAGCTTCCAAAGAAGATTGGATAGTGGAAAAGAAAGATTATACTGATTTAAAATCTAAAATATCTAAAGAGTTGACAAAAGACCTTGAGAAAGCTTTTTCAGAAAAAGATAAACAAAAAAGATCAGAAATGATTAATGTAGCTTCGGAAAAATGCAAATCTTTATTTGAAGGTGATGAAACCTATTCAGAATTAGAAGTTATGCTTCAGCTAAAACATCTAGAAAAAGATATAGTTAGAGGCAGAATACTGAAAACAAAAAAAAGAATTGATGGTAGAGGCCTATCGGATGTTAGATCTATTAAATGCGAAGTAGGAGTTTTGCCTAGAACTCATGGGTCAGCTTTATTTACCAGAGGTGAAACACAAGCTTTAGTGACCACAACTTTAGGTATGTCAGATGATGAGCAAAGAATTGAAAGCCTAGAAGGTCAGAAGCGTGTGAGATTTATGTTGCATTACAATTTTCCACCTTTTTCTGTTGGTGAAGTAGGAAGAGTCGGCACAGGTAGAAGGGAAGTCGGTCATGGAAAATTAGCTTGGAGAGCAATAAATTCATCATTGCCTGATAAAGAAAAATTTCCATATACAATAAGAGTTGTCTCAGAAATAACAGAGTCAAATGGATCATCATCTATGGCTACTGTTTGTGGAGCATCTTTAGCTCTTATGGACGCTGCAGTTCCAATTAACGAACCAGTAGCAGGAATTGCAATGGGCTTAATAAAAGAAGGAAAAAATTTTTCAGTATTATCAGATATTTTAGGAGACGAAGATCACCTTGGGGATATGGATTTTAAAGTTGCGGGCACTAAAGATGGAATTACTTCTTTGCAAATGGATATTAAAATAACTGGGATCACTTTTGAAATTATGGAGCAAGCACTTGCGCAAGCAAAAGAAGGTAGAGCACATATATTGCAAGAAATGAATAAAGCATTAAAAACTTCAAGAAAAGAAGTATCTAAACATACTCCCAAAATTGAAACAGTAATGGTCGACAAAAAAGATATAGCTGCAGTCATAGGAAAAGGTGGAGCTACCATAAGAGAAATTGTGGAATTGTCTGGAGCAAAAGTCGATGTTAAAGATACCGGTGAAGTAACAATTGCCGCTCCCGATGAATCGTCGAGAAATAAAGCTATGGAGATGGTTAAAAGTATTGTTGCTAAACCTGAAATGGGTAAAGTTTATAAAGGTAAAGTTGTTAAAATAATGGAATTTGGTGCTTTTGTTAATTTTTTAGGAAAACAAGATGGTTTGGTTCATATTTCTCAATTAGCAGCAAAAAGAGTAGAAAAAGTTGCAGATGTAGTAAAAGAGGGTGATGAAGTCTCAGTTAAAGTAATAGGTTTTGATAGAGGAAAAGTAAAACTTTCTATTAAAGAGGCTAGCTAATTATTAGGTAATATTTTTTGGATCCGGCATTCCAACTTTATTATATCCAGCATCTACATAATGAATTTCGCCAGTCACAGCTGCAGCTAGATCACTTATCAAATATAAAGCAGAGCCACCAACATCATTTATATCAACATTTCTTTTCAATAAAGAATGGTCTTCGTTCCATTTATATAAAAACTTGGCATCTCCAATTGCTGAAGCTGCAAGAGTTTTGATTGGACCTGCACTTATTGCATTTACTCTAATATTTTTTTTACCCAAGTCTCTAGCTAAATATTTAACACTTGTTTCTAGTGCAGACTTACAAACTCCCATGACATTATAATTTGGAATAACTTTTGTAGATTCGTAAGTTAAAGTTAGCAAACTTCCACCATTATTCATTATTTTTGAAGCTTCTTTAGCCACTTCCGTAAAGGAAAAACATGAGATCAATATACTTTTTAAAAAATTATCTCGTGTGGTGTTTAAGTATTCGCCAGATAATTCTGATCTATCTGAATATGCTATAGCATGTACAACAAAATCTATCTTACCCCACTTTGATTTAATATCTTCAAAGAGTTTAATCACTTCTTCTTTTTTTTCTACATTACAACTAAGGGTAAAATCAGATTTTAATGATTTAGCTAAGGGTACAACTCTTTTTTTTAAAGCATCTCCTAAATAAGTAAATGCTAACTCCGCTCCATGTTCAGCTAATTTTTTAGAAATTCCCCAAGCAATAGATCTATCGTTTGCTACTCCCATAATCAGACCTTTTTTACCTTTTAGTAAAGACATATTTCTAATTTATTTTTTCAAATACCAGTGTTGCATTAGTTCCTCCAAAACCAAAGCTGTTTGACATGACGGTATTGAGTTCCTTTGCTTTTTCTACTTTAGTTACGATTGGAAAATTTTTTGCTTTTTCATCCATATTTTCAATATGAGCAGAAGCAGATATAAAGCTATTTTTTATCATTAATAGACAGTAAATAGCTTCTTGTACTGATGTTGCTCCCAATGAGTGTCCTGTCAAAGATTTTGTTGAACTTATTTTAGGTATCTCATTTTTAAATACACTTTGTATAGCTTCGAGCTCTTTAACATCACCAACTGGCGTAGAAGTTCCATGGCTATTAATATAATCAACTTTTTTATTTTTTACTGTTTTTAAAGCCATGCTCATACATCTTGCGGCTCCCTCACCTGATGGAGCTACCATGTCATATCCATCGGATGTTGCTCCATACCCAGTTAATTCTGCATAAATTTTTGCACCTCTCGCTTTTGCATGCTCATATTCCTCTAGCACTAGAACGCCTGCACCACCAGCAATTATAAATCCATCTCTATCTTTATCGTAGGGTCTTGATGCTTTTTCTGGTGTATCATTATATTTTGAAGAAAGTGCCGTCATAGCATCAAACATACTTGACATACCCCAGTTTAGTTCTTCCCCTCCACCAGCAAATACTATGTTTTGTTTTCCAAATTGAATTAATTCCATTCCATTTCCTATACAGTGACCACTTGTTGCACAAGCTGAGCTGATTGAGTAGTTAATACCTTTAATTTTAAATGGAACAGCTAAGGTTGCAGAATTTGTACTAGACATTGTTCTTGGAACGATGCAAGGCCCCATTTTTTTTGGTCCAGAATCTCTTGTAGCATCTACAGCCAAAACAACATTTTTAATTGAAGGACCGCCAGAACCCATAATAATTCCAGTCATTTCATTACTAATATTTTTTTCTTCTAACCCTGAATCTTTTATTGATTCTTGCATTGCAATATAATTATAAGCAGACCCATCACCCATAAATCTTATTTTTTTTCTGTCAATATGATCAGATATGTTTAAATTTTTAATAGATCCTACTATCTGACTTCGAAAATTATATTTTTTATGTTCTTCTGAAAAAACAATTCCTGATTTTGTATTTAATAAAGAATCTAAAACTTCAGATTGATTATTTCCAATACAAGAAACTATTCCCAAACCAGTTATAACTACTCTTCTCATGATTTAAATAATCCTACCTTTAAACTTTCAGCTTGATAAATTACTTTACTATCAGCATATAAAGTACCATCAGCTAATCCTACAACAGCTCCTTCTTTTTTTAAAATCCTTTTCATACTAACTTCATATTTAGCGATCTTTACAGTCGTTAGGACTTCTCCAGTAAATTTAACAGAGTTAACACCAAGAGCTCTTCCTTTTCCTGGCTCTCCTTTCCATCCTAGATAAAACCCTACCAGTTGCCACATAGCATCTAATCCAAGGCAACCAGGCATAACAGGATCTTCCTTAAAATGACAATCAAAAAACCACATTTTTTCCTTTATATCAAACTCTGCTTCTATCAATCCTTTTTTGTACTTACCATTATTTTCATCAACATGTGTAATTCTATCAAACATTAACATTGGAGGAGATGGAAGTTTAGCATTTCCTGGACCAAATAACTTTCCGTTAGCGCAGTCGATTAAATCGTCATAATTATAGCTATTTTTTTTTAACATAAAAATAAATTAATACTTGATTTGATGAGTTTATAACATATATTTAGTTTAGAATAATTATAAGTTACAAAAACTTAAATAAACCAAGTTTTACAATGATAAATGCTCTTAAACTCCACATTAATCGGTTAAGATCCTCTGGTCTCAGACCAACCAAACAGAGGTTAATTATATGTAAAGTTCTTTTTGATCGAAAAGACACATTTCATTTTACGATAGATAATTTAAAAAAAAAAATTGACAAAACATCTAAGAACAAAATTTCTTTAGCAACTATTTATAATACTGTGCATTCTTTTAAAAATAATGGTTACCTAAAAGAAATTTCTTTAAAAGGAAATAAAACTTTTTTTGATACGAACTCTTCAAGTCATCACCATTTTTATGATCATGATTCAGGCAGCTTAATAGATATAAAAAATGAAGACATATCTTTTAGTAAATTTCCTTCTGTTCCAAAAGGAAAAAAAATTGAATCAGTAGAAGTTACCGTAAGTGTTGCGAACAGTTATCATAATCAAAAAAGTCAAAAATAATTTAAAAAATATTTAAAATGATTCTAAAGTATTGACTTTTAGTTTAGAATGATTATAAACTATTATTATTAAATATAATCGGAGGATTAATATGGCTCTAAAAGGAAGTAAAACAGAAGAAAATTTAAAAGCTGCTTTTGCAGGAGAAAGTCAAGCAAATCGAAGATACCTTTACTTTGCCCAAAAAGCAGATGTAGAGGGTTACAATGATGTTGCTACAGTTTTTAGATCAACAGCTGAAGGAGAAACAGGACATGCGCATGGTCATCTAGAATTTTTAGAAGAAGTTGGTGATCCAGCAACTGGCAAACCTATTGGAGAAACTAAAGCTAACTTAGCATCAGCAGTAGCTGGAGAAACTCATGAATATACTGATATGTATCCAGGTATGGCAAAAACTGCGAGAGAAGAAGGTTTTGAAGAAATAGCTGATTGGTTCGAAACTTTAGCAAAAGCTGAAAAATCACACGCTGGTAAATTTCAAAAAACATTAGACACAATCTAATAATTTCATGGTGGGGGGTGCCCCACCAAAAATTAAAAATCAAAATGAATAAAGAAGGTAGTACACAAACTCCAATAAGACATCCAATTAACTTTAATCATCCTGATTTTCTTGATCCAAAAAAATTAGATGAAGAAATGAGAAGAGTTTTTGATATTTGTCATGGTTGCAGAAGATGTTTTAATCTTTGTGATAGTTTTCCAAAACTCTTTGATATGATTGACGACTCAAAAAATGAAGATGTAGAAAGTTTATCAAGCGATCAATTTAGTCCAGTTGTAGATTCTTGTACACTTTGTGATATGTGTTTTATGACAAAATGTCCTTACGTTCCTCCTCACGAATTTGATTTGGATTTTCCTCATTTAATGCTTCGATATAGAGTTTTACAAAGAAAACAAAATAAACTACCCCAAACACCAAAACAACTAGCTAAGATTGATAGAAATGCCAAAATTGGAGTTATGCTCTCAGGATTAATAAACTGGGCATCAAATATAAAAAACAAATTTTTAAGGAAAATATTAGAATTAATAACTGGCATAGATAATAGAGTCAAACTACCAACATATAATTCAGAAACTTTTACAAGTTACTTCAAAAATAATAATAATTCTATAAATTTAGAAAAACCAAAAAAAAGTAGAAAAGTTGTTATCTACTCAACATGCTTTGTAAATTTTAATAAAAAAAATACTGGAATAGCAGCACTTAAAGTTTTAAAAAAAAATGGGGTGGAAGTTCAAGAAGCTTATCCTGGTTGTTGTGGCATGCCATTTTTAGAACAGGCAGATTTACCAAAAGTTGTTGAGCAGGCAAAAAAGGTATCAAAAGAGTTATTAGAATGGGTAGATAAAGGGTATAGAGTGGTTACACTTACAGCAAGTTGTGGATTAATGTTAAAATTTGAATGGCCATTATTATTACCAAAAAATGAAAATGTAAAAAGATTATCAAAAAATATAAGTGATATTGATGAGTATATTGTTGATATTTCAAAAAAAGAAGGTTTGGCAGAAGGTCTTAAAGAAATTGATGGAGGTGTAACAATCCATCACGCTTGTCATGCCAGAGCACAAAATATGGGAATCAAAGCTAGAGATATGCTTAAATTAATTCCTAATATAAAAATTGATGTAGTTGAAAGGTGTGCAGGCCATGGAGGAACTTTTGGAGTTATGAAACAAACTCACGACCTAGCATTAAAGGTAGGAAGGCCTACAGCAAGGCAAATCAAAAATAAAAATAATAAATATATGGCTTCAGACTGCCCATTAGCAGCAAAACATCTAAAACAACTTTATTTAGATACAAACATTAAAAGTGATGAAGCATTACACCCTATCGAATTATTGGCAAAGGCATATAAATTTTGATTATGACAAAAGAGAATAAAATTGTAGAAAAAAATGATTTGATAGCATCAAGCCTATATGCTGAAAAAAGAAAAGAATATAGAAAAGAATTAGTTGAGTTTAAAAAAAATAGAAGAGTAGCGCTTGGCCCTTACGCAACATTTTATTTTGAAAGTTATGAAACAATGTTAGGTCAAATTCAAGAAATGCTACATATAGAAAAGGGTGGCGAAGAACAATTAAAAGATGAATTAGAAGCGTATAATCCTTTAATACCAAAAGGCAAAGAGCTTGTTGCAACACTAATGTTCGAAATAGATAATCCAGATATTAGGGCTAATTTTCTGGGAAAAGTTGGAGGAATAGAGGAAAAAGTTTTTATGAAAGTAGGCAATGAAAAAATAGCAGGAGTTCCAGAAAAAGATGTTGACCGAACTTCAGATGAAGGAAAGGCTTCATCAGTTCAATTTATTCACTTTCATTTTTCAAATGATCAAATAAATTTATTTAATATACCTAATACAAAGATAAACATTGGCATAGATCACAATTTGTATAACTATAACACTGATATAACAGAAGCGAATAGAAAATCTTTGGCTAATGATTTTATTTAATTTTACCCCATAAAGCATTTTTAAAAATCCATCCACTAAATTTACCAGATTTTATTTTACACCAGCTTACTTTACATTTTTTTATTATAACCAATCTTCCAATTTCAAGTTTAGCAATTGGTTTTGAATAAATGGTAGATTTTTTATAAAGTATAGAATTATTTTCTACATTTATAGCAGATTTTTTTTTTGATAATTGCGATATATGTATCCATCCAGAATTATTTTCAATATCCTTAACTTTTCTCCAGGTTTCAGATCTATCCAAAATAACTACAGGAAGGTATTTTTTTTTATAGATTAGCTTTATAGGATGCTCAAACGAAGGACCTGACCGTAAATTCACTTCATTATTTTTTAAAGATAAAAATTCTACATTTTCTTTTGCTGTAGTTTTATCAGAATAAAAAAAAAATATAAAAAGAAAAATTATTAAGTTTATAAAATGTCTATTATGTTTTATCATGACAACAGCAATTAGAACGTTTATTTAACTTTATTTTTCTAAATGAAAGTTTCAATCCATCTATAATTAATATATACCCCGATAATGTTTCTCCAATTTTAAGTATTTCCTTTATAACTTCGTTTGCCTGTATTGTTCCCACAATGCCTCCTAAGGTACCTAAAACTCCCTCATGCTCACAATTGTCTATATCAAGATTCATAGGGTCATCTGGAATGAAACATCTTAAGCAGGGAGATTTTTTTTTTAAAAAATTAAAAGTATAAACTTGCCCATCAAATTTACTTATGGCACCAGAAACTAATATTTTTTTATTTTTAAGACAATAATCGTTAACCAAGAATCTAGTTCTAAAATTATCACTTCCATCGACTATAATTGAAAAATCTTTTCCAATCTCATTTATATTTTTTTTAGTTAATTTCAAATTATAAGATTTAAATTTTAAATCTTTATTAATTTTTTTTAATTTAGAAATTGCTGCAGAAGATTTTTTCTTATTAATATCTTTTGTTGTAAAAATTATTTGCCTACTAAGATTAGAAATTTCTACTTTATCTTTATCAATTATTCCAATTTTCCCCACACCCACCGCAGCTAGATATATTGCAATTGGTGATCCTAATCCACCAGCTCCAACTATCAAGACGCTTGATTTTAAAAGTTTTTTTTGACCAGCGGCGCCTACTTTTTTTAAAATTATTTGTCTTGAATATCTTTCAATTTGTTTACTATTAAACATCATTTATTTTTATGTACCTGTTGAACCAAAACCGCCTTTCCCTCTTAAAGAATTTGGCAATGTTTTCACTTCCTCTAATTCCATTTTATTAACTGGAGTTAAGATCATTTGAGCAATTCTATCTTTATTATTAATAATAAAATCACTGTTACCATGGTTAAAGAGAATTATTTTAATTTCACCTCTATAATCGCTATCAATTGTTCCAGGTGTATTTAAAACTGATATTTTATTTTTTGCAGCAAGTCCTGATCTAGGCCGTATTTGTATTTCAAATTCCTCAGAAAATGCAACAGAAAGACCAGTTGGCACCAGACAAGAATTTCCAGCTGATAACTTAATAGGATTTTTTATAAAGGCCATTAAATCCATACCAGAGGCTCCTTCGGTTTTATAGGTGGGAATTTCTACCAATGGATCCAATTTTTTAATTAATACTTTTACCATTAAATTTTAATTTAACTGGTTTATAACTCTATCAACTATTTCATCAGAAATTTCAGATTTCTTCTTTTTAGTAAGCTTTTCTTCATTAATTTTGTTATTTTTGTAAAAAATTGTCACTTCATTTAAATCAGATTCAAATCCTATAGATTTATCAGAAATATCATTTGCAATAATCCAATCACAGTTTTTTTCAGATAACTTTTTTTTGGCATTACTTTTTAATTCATGCGTTTCTGCAGCAAATCCTATTACTAATTTTGGTCTAAGCAAATTATGATTTGAAACATAATTTAGAATATCAATATTTTTTTCCAAATTTAGTTTTACATAATCTTCTTTTTTAATTTTTTTTTGTTTTTGTTCTTTTATTTTAAAATCTGCTATTGCTGCAGAAAAAATTGCTACATCAGTAGGTAAATTACTTTGCGTAGCTTTAAACATTTGATCTGTCGTTTCTACCTTTATGAATTTTATATTTTTATTAGCATCTAAATTTGTTGGCCCTGATATAAGCGTAGTTTCAAAACCTTTTTTTGATAGAGACTCAGCCAATGCAAAACCTTGTTTTCCACTTGATTTATTGGATATGAATCTAACAGGGTCAATATACTCTCGCGTCGGACCTGCTGTTACTAAAGCCCTAAATTTTTTATTTTGATTGAAATTTTTAAAATAATATTCAATTTCGTTTACAATTTCATTTGGCTCTGTCATTTTTCCTTTACCAAATTCTCCACATGCCATATCACCAATTTCTGGACCTATAATTTTATAACCAAAATCTTTTAATTTAGTCAAATTCTCTTTTGTAGAAGGATGTTCCCACATTCTAACATTCATTGCTGGTGCTAGAAAAATATCTTTGTTAGATGCTAGCATTATTGTTGAAGCCAAATCGTCAGATGATCCAATGCTCAATTTTGAAATAGTATTTGCTGTTGCGGGCGCAACAAGCATAACGTCAGCCCATCTAGAAAGTGATATGTGATCCATTTCTGTTTCGTTTTCAATACTAAATAAATCATCATAAACTTTTTCCTGCGAAAGTGATGCAATTGATAATGGAGTAATAAAATTTTTAGCACTTTTGGTTAAAACTGTTTTAATTATCGCTCCTTTTCGTTTTAGAAAACGTATTATTTCTAAGCTTTTATATGCTGAAATACCCCCACAGATAATCAGAAGTATTTTTTTCTCAAATAAATTATTCATAATTTTATTATTTGAATACTATGAGTGAAAAAATTACAAGTATTAAAACTCCACCAAGTATCTTATTGCGTATTAATTCTAACTTTAATTCTTCTTCTTTTAAACTGTTATAAGCCAATGAATTGGCATTAAATTTACCTTCTGCTATTAAATTCATTACATCATTTGCTTTATCCATTATAATAGGTAATTCTGGGAATCTTTTTAATACCTCAGATGCTTCAGAAATAACTTCACTTGCTTTATTAATTGGGTCTTTTATCTCTCTTATCCAATCTTCTAAAATTGGCTTAGATACATTCCAAATATTAGTTTCAGGGTCTAAATTCCTAGCAACACCTTCAACTACAACCATAGTTTTTTGCAACAGCAATAATTGTATTTGAGTTTGCATATTAAATTTTTCGGTGACTTCGAAAAGTTGACTCAGCAATTTACTGCCTGATATTTGTTTTACAGATTGCCCAAAAATAGGCTCGCCAATTGATCTTAACGCTTGCGCAAACTCATCTTTAGAAACATTTTTTGGAACCAAACCTGCCACAAAATGTACTTCAGCTACTTTTTTGTAATCTCTTTTAATAAATCCATAGAGTATTTCAGCTAAGTATTTTTTGTTATTTTTATCTAATCTTCCCATTATACCAAAATCAACTGGGATAATATCTCCATTTTCATTTACAAAGAGATTTCCTTGATGCATATCACCATGAAAAAAACCATCTCTAATAGCATGTTTAAGAAATTGTTGAATAATATTTTTTGCTAATTTATTTACATCTATGTTCGTTGATTTTAAATTTTCAACTTCTCGTATTGAAATTCCATTTACTTTATCCAAACACAAAACTTTTTTACTTGTATAATTCCAATAAATTTTAGGAACTTTGAATCCAATGTCATTTTTCGTATTCTCATAAAATTCATTAGCTGCTGCAGCCTCAAAACGTAAATCCATTTCTACATTTGTAATTTCACGCAGTAACTGAACTACTTCAATTAATTTAAGCCTTCTAGTTTTTTTTATAAGACTTTGAATGATATAAGCTAGAAGCATTAAAGCATCTAATTCTTCATTAAAAATTTTTTCTATATTAGGTCTAAGAATTTTAATAGCAATTTTTTTAGTTTGATTCTCATATTTAATATTTGCAAAATGAACTTGTGCGATCGAAGCTGCAGCTATGGGCTCAGATAAATCTGATATATTTGAAAAATTTTCATTGCCTAACTCATCTCTTAATATTTTTTTAGATTCGTATGAGCTAAATGGAGGCAGCTTATCTTGAAGTTTTTCTAGCTCTTTTGATATCTCTACACCTATAATATCTGGCCTAGTTGCTAAAAACTGGCCAAGCTTGATAAAAGTTGTTCCCATTCCTTGAAGGGCATTACATAATTTTGCACCAGAAGATAAATTTTTATTATTTTGTTTTTCTTCAAGGTTAAAACCAATTATAAAAAAAAACATTTTTACCAATAGAGAAGGTTTATAAACCTCATAAATAGAAGAAATAGCTCCAGAAGTAGATAATTTTCTCCCAATTTTAAATAACATGAATAATTTTTTAAACATTTAAATTTTCCAAGCTGAATGTATGGCTACAATTCCAGCGCTTAAATTTCTATAAGATACATTTACAAAGTTTTGTTTTTCAATTAATTTAGCAAATTCATCCTGGTTGTAAAATTTCTCAATACTATCAATTAAATATTCGTAGGGTTCTGATTTTCCTATAATAAACTTACCTATTTTCGGTATTGATTTAGAATAGGTTTTGTAAAATTTATTTAAAAAATCATTTCTAACTTTTGAGAATTCTAAACACAAGAATCTCCCACCAGGTTTTAAAACTCGATAAGCTTCTTTTAAAGCTACGTTGATATTTTCTACATTTCTTATTCCAAAACTAATTGTATAATAATCAAAGCTGTTTTCTTTAAATGGTAATTTTTCAGCATTATTACAAAACCAATTTATGGAGTAGTTTTTGCTGAGTTTTTTTTTATTTAAATTTAACATTTCAGTGTTTTCATCCACACAACTTACACTACCGTTAAAATTAATTTTTTTTAAATATAACTTTGCAATATCTCCCGTTCCAGAAGCCACATCAACTAGTTTTGTATTTTCTTGTGGGTTTAGGAAGTCAATCAGTTGCTTCTTCCAAACTCTATGAATTCCCAAAGACATCAAATCATTCATCAAGTCATACTTGTCAAATACTTCTTCAAAAACTTTAGTAACAAATCTTTTGCTATTTTTATTCTGTGTTTTCATTTAAATTAATAGATCATATGTTAGGTTTATTAACAATATATATTATTTACTAATGCCCGAACTTCCAGAAGTAGAAATAGTAAAAAGATCTTTAGCTAAATCGATAAATAAAGCAAAAATTGTTGATATAAAAATCAAAAATAAAAATTTACGTTATCCAATATCTAAAAAAATTTATAAATATTTGATTAATAAGCAAATAGTAAAGATTTCTAGAAGATCTAAGTATTTAATTTTCCACTTTAAAAGTAATTTTCTACTAATACATTTAGGCATGACTGGAAAATTATTAATTATGAGAAAAAAGGATAATAAATTATTTAAAACTAGTTTTTATTATGATTTAAACATATTGCCAAAACATAATCATATTTATTTTGCTTTTAACAATGGTTTATCATTAATTTATAATGATATAAGAAAATTTGGGTTTATAAAATGTTATAAAAATATAGAATTAAATCAAATTTCGTTTTTAAAAAAATTAGGAGTAGAGCCATTAAGCAAATTATTTAATATTAAATATTTTGAAAAATTTATTAAAAAAAGACAAAAAAATATAAAAAATTTATTAATGGATCAAACTTTTGTTAGTGGTTTAGGAAATATTTATGTAAACGAAGTTTTATTTTTATCAGGTATTAGTCCTTTAAAATTATGCAACAGTTTAAAAAGAACAGAAGTAAATAAGCTCATCACGAACATAAAATCAATATTAAAACTATCAATTATTAAAGGAGGCTCTTCTATTAAAGATTTTAGACAAACATCTGGTAAAAGTGGTAAATTCCAAGAGTTTTTTGCAGTATATGGAAAAGAAAATAAAAATTGTTCACGTATCTCGTGTAAAGGTAAAATAAAAAAAATAGTTATATCGAACCGTTCTTGCTTTTTCTGCAACATTTGTCAAAGCTAAATAGTATTGACCGATATGTATCAAAAAGCTATATATTCATCACTTTATGCCTAATACTAAGTCTGCCATTCGGAGAACCAAAAAAACTATTATTCAAGCTTCAGTTAATAGAATAAGAAAAAGTAAGTACAAGTCTGCAATAAAGAAAATGTCCTCATATATATCCTCTGGAAAAATTAAAGAAGCAAAAGCTTTTCTTCCAAAATTCCACTCTCAATTGATGAAAGTAGCAAAAACTGGCGCAATAAATAGAAAAACTGTATCTAGAAAAATTTCTAGATTAGAAAAAAAATTAAATAAATCAAAATAATTTATTAATAATTAAAATTTTAGAAGTCAATTAAGAGTTGCTAAACCTGTAGGTGCGTAATTTTTTAAAAAATATTTTTTTATTTTAAAAAAAACCAAATGTTGTCTTATGATATTTTAGGTTGAATTCAGTTTTTGCTTTTAAAAATTATTTCTACTCACAATTTAATTTTTAGCAATTAAAAAATTTATAATACAACCAAATACTTTTTATTTTCAATTTCAACCTGAGGATTATTGCATATCATAAAAAAAAAAAATAAAACTTATTTTTTATATAAGTTATTCATGAATAAAATTTTACCAAAAAAAAATACCAATAATTTGCTGGCATCAGAAGAAAATTTAATTGTTTGGAAAGATGTATTAAAGAAGCTAGAGACATCTTTGGGAACTGATGTTTATGAAAGTTGGATTAAAAATGTAGATCTTAAGAAAGAATTTAATCATTACGTTGTTTTGTCAGCGCCTACTAGATTTGTTAGGGATTGGATAGTTTCGAGATATGCTGACAAAGTTTTAGATATCATTAAAGCCTTCAAAAAAAGTATTCAAAGAATAGAATTTTTGATTGAAGATCAGGAAATTAAAAGTAGCCCTGATGATAGAAAAAGAAATACTCAAGTTTCATTTATTCAAAACTCAGTATTAAATTATAATAGATTTAACATGAATTATAACTTTGATAATTTTATGTTAGGTGAAAGTAACGAGCTTGCATGCACAGCAGCGAGAAAAGTGTGCACTCAATCTTCTCATTACAATCCACTTTTTATTTATAGCTCAGTAGGAATGGGAAAAACTCATTTATTAAATGCTATTGGAATTGAGGTAGGTAATGAAAAAAAAGTAATGTTTATTTCAGCTGAAAGATTCATGTACCATTTTGTAAGATCTATAAAAAATCAAGAAATGGTTAAGTTTAAAGATTTGTTTAGAAGAGCTGATATTTTTATTATTGATGACATACAATTTATTCAAGGGAAAGAAGCTATACAAGAGGAATTTTTTCATACTTTTAATGCTTTAATTGAAAAAGGTTCTCAAATAGTAGTATCATCAGATAGATCACCTTCAAATCTTGATAGAGTGCAAGAAAAAATAAAATCAAGGTTGTCAGGAGGGTTAGTTATAGACATCCAGCCACCAGATTTGAATCTTAGGATAAAGATATTAAAAAATAAATTTGAAGAAATAAAAGTTAATTTTAATGAAAATTATGATTTAGAAGATGATGTCTTAAAATTTTTAGCAACCGAAGTTACTTCGAGCATAAGAGAGATGGTTGGTGCCTTAAATAGAGTTCTTGCTTTTAACAAAATTAATACAAAATCTCCAAGTATTTATGATTGTAAAAGAATTTTAAAAGATTTTATTAATCAAACTAATAAATTAATAAATGTAGATACTATTCAAAATATAGTAGCGGCTCACTTTAACTTAAACATACACGAAATGCTATCTGCGAGGAGATCCAGGTCTCTTGCTAGACCTAGGCAAATCGCAATGTATCTAGCAAAACAATATACAACAAATTCTTTGCCTGATATTGGAAGAAAATTTTCAAATCGTGACCATACTACAGTTATTCATGCAGTTAAAAAAATTGATGAATTAATAAATAAAGATAATGAAATTAAACAGAATGTATTAGAAATTAAAAAAAAACTTGTTCAAGTTAATTAATGGAATTCGAAATAAATAAGGAAATTTTACTAAAATCAATAAGTCGTGCAAATGGTATTATTGAAAAAAAAACTACAT
>Ga0208764_10000599_pt1 | contig 23227 bp, 25 predicted proteins | sample ETNtaG_18_FD_185762 | JGI IMG/M metagenome (GOLD analysis project Ga0208764, IMG submission 185762) | Marine microbial and viral communities from oxygen minimum zone, Eastern Pacific Ocean - ETNP201302SV91 (SPAdes) (version 2) | ecosystem: Environmental > Aquatic > Marine > Oceanic ... | reverse complement strand
GAGATCATTCAGGAGTACTATAATCAAACAGATTGTCCTATTATATTCAATACATCCTTTAACCTTGGTGGAGAACCTCTTGTAGAGACCCTAGACGACGCTCTAAGGACGTTGGCGAACAGTTTGATAGAATACCTCTATCTGCCAGAGTATGGTCTTATGGTTGAAGTAAAGAACTAATGGGTGCGATTAGGGAATATGATTATCCTCACAAAGAAGATAATATAAAACTTCTTGAGATTGTTAAAAATTCATCTGGTGAAGATGTTCCCGAAGATAATAAAGAAAGAGGAGAGAACTGCCATATTACAGAAGATTGGGATGTAGAATCATCTATGGAACCAGAAATTAGTAGATTTGTAAATTGGATAGAAGAAGTTACGGAGAGTGAGTTGTGGAATCTTTGGGGTGTTTTGTATTATGATAAGGGGGGAATACAATGGCACAATCATCAAGCAAAATCGGGCATCACATATTCATTTGCTTATTATGTGAATGTGCCAGATAACAGTTCTTCAATATGGTTCGCCAAAGATCCAAATAAAGAAGAAACATGTATGGAGTATCCAGTAACACAAGGTCATTGTTTGGTATGGGAACATGATGTTCTACATTGCGTACCTCCTAGTGAACATAATGGCAGATGTGTATTATCAGGTAATTTAAGATGAGAATTGTTATAGTTGGTGGTGGAACTTCTGGATGGTGTACAGCTGCAGCTATACTCCATGAATTGCCTTATGCAAAGATAGTATTAATTGATAAAGATGTTCCTATTCCTTTGGGAGTTGGTGAAGCAACTCTTATTGGATTTGAACCATTTTTAAGTAAGACATGTGGATTTGATTCTAATGAATTTTTAAAAGAATTGGATGTTGGATTAAAGGGTGGTATCTTATTCCCTGATTGGGGATATGAGGGCAGTAAAGTATGGCATCCTTTTAATTTCCAGAGGTATCCTTTTTCAGATTCCCCTATACCTATGACAGATGCTTGGTCTAATCACCAAGATAGAGATTTCCAAAAGTTAATGGTATTGTATATCACATCAATGTCTAATAAAATCGATAAAGGTGCATTAGGAGATGCGTATGCTTTACATGTTGATTGCCTCAAATTAATAAAATACATTCGTAACAAAATATCAAATAATATTACGTTTATTAAATCCGAAGTAAAACAGATAAAAAAACATCGTAATGGTAATATATCTAATTTAATATTGGAGAATGGCGAGAATGTCTATGGTGATTTGTTTGTAGATTGTACTGGATTCAAGAGTATTCTTAAGGATACTAGAGATAAAGTTGATCTATCGGATCGTTTATATGTTAATACGGCTCTTGCTGGACACATACCTTATACAAATAGAGAAGAACAATTCAAACCTTATGTTAATTGTCCAGCAGTAGACAGTGGTTGGATATGGGAGATACCGTTACAATCTAGGATTGGATCTGGAATTGTTTTTAATAGAGATATAACCACCACAGAAGAAGCTAGAAAGGAATTTTGTGATCATTGGGGCCAGGAAGTAGATTTAAAATTAATAGACTGGACTCCATATTATGATAATAATATGTGGGATAAAAATGTTGTATCTATTGGATTGTCTGCTGGTTTCATAGAACCATTAGAGAGTACAGGACTAGCTTTAATAATAGAAGGTATATGTGCTTTGACTAGATTAGTTGGATCTGGATATTATAATCAATATGATATTGATTATTTCAATAGTCATATGAAATTTGGTTTTGAACAGTGTATTGATTTTGTTAATTCTCATTATTCAAAATCATATAAAGATACGAAGTTCTGGAGATATGTGAGAGAAAATTATAAGATGTCTAAGGCTCAAGAGTGTTATTTGAAAAATATGTCTTCACAAGATCCCACTATATGTGGCGGAAAGGGATTTATATTTGGAGGAATGAATTGGGTAAATTGGTTAATACAAATGGGGTATGATATAACTCCTAAGAGTTATTTCAATCCTGATGATTTGGGAGAACGATTGAAGATGCTGGAAGGAACTACTGAAAATGATGTTGTTAATCATCTAGAATTTTGTGAGCAATTTTTAGCGTAATGGAACTGTACACATATCCTCATCATGCAGAAGATAAAGAAAAACTATTTGGTATTGTTGCAGATGCCATTGGGGATGAATTGCCTCAGTATATCTTGGATGAATCTCCTGGCTGTCATGTAACAAATTGGAATATAATTGCAGAAAAACTTGAAGTGCAGAAATTTATAAGATGGTTAGAAGAAATAACAAATACTGAATTGTATAATATTTGGGGAATTTTATATGGAGATCAAGGAGGAGTGAAATGGCATAGTCATAAGAGTGAATTTCCTGCATACTCATTTGTCTATTATATTAATGTGCCTGAAAATAGTAGTCCATTAATGTTTCCTGAGACAAAAGAAATTGTTCCTTCAGAAGAAGGTAGGTGTGTAGTATTTGATCCTAATTTATTACATGGAGTTCCTCCAAGTAATCATTCTGGTAGATGTGCATTGTCTGGTAACTTGCGTATATTATGAGATTAATAAAAGAGTTAGTTATAGTGGGTGGAGGATCTGCAGGATGGATGGCAGCTGCTGCCCTGTTAAAAGAATCTCATGTCAATATAACATTAATCGACAAAGAAGTACCAGTTCCTTTAGGAGTTGGTGAAGCAACTCTTCTTAGTTTTGAAAAGTTTATGAGAGATAATTGTGGTTTTGATCCAAATGAATTTTTGGCAGAACTGGATGCAGGATTGAAAGCAGGAATATTATTTAAAGAATGGGCACATAGTGGTAATGAAATTTGGCTTCCATTTTATTGGTTGAATTATCCATTCATACCAGAGGAAGATCCATCTGTGTCAATGGTTGACGCATGGTCTACTGCCCAGAATATAGATTTTAAAAAGTTAGAAGTCTTATACCAGTGTTCTATGTCAAATATAATTGATAAGACTCAATTGGGTGCTGGTTATGCTGTACATATTGACTGTATAAAGTTAATTGATTATATTCAAACTAAGATTAAAGATAAGATTACTTATATCAATTCTTCTGTAGAACAACTTAAAGGCGATACTCTTTACCTTAAGAACGGGGAGAAAATTAGAGGTGATTTATTTTTAGACTGTACTGGATTTAAGAGTATTCTTAAAGAGGAAAGAGATAGAGTAGATCTGACAGATCGTTTATATGTTGATACAGCAGTTGCTGGGCCTATTCAATATGAAGATAAGGATGGTGAATTTAAACCATATACTACAACTACTGCCGTGGATCATGGCTGGATATGGGATACTCCTTTAAAATCAAGAATAGGTACTGGTTTAGTTTTCAATAGAAATATAACTCCCGTAGATGAAGCAAAAGAATATTTTTGTAATTTCTGGAATAACAGAATAACTCCAGATGAACTAAGAGTTATTGATTGGACTCCTTACTATGATAAGAATCAATGGCATGGAAATGTAGTATCTATTGGATTGTCTGCTGGTTTCATAGAACCATTGGAGAGTACTGGTTTGGGTTTAATTATAGAGAGTATTAAGACCCTTACTAAATTATTAAATGATGGTTACTGCAATCAATACGATATTGACTATTTTAATAATCGTATGGTATTCTCTTATGAACAGTGCATAGATTATGTCAATTCTCATTATTCTAAATCGGATATAAAAAGTCCTTTCTGGAAGTATGTTAGAGAAAATTATAAGATGTCTCAAACACAAGAAGTTTGTTTAAGTGAGATGTCTTCTGAGAATAAAACTTTAATGCCTGGAGGGAAGGGATTTATATTTGGAGTGGGTAACTGGATACATTGGTTAATACAGGCTGGGTATCATCTTGAACCAAGACCTTGGATTGCACATGATAAAATGGAAGAGTCCCTAAATCATCTTGTAGCGTGTGAAGATCGTAAGATTGAAATTGGAAAGGATCTTATTGGTCATAATGAATTTTGTAATAGGTTCTTATGAAAAGAGTTAAGAAGTTAGTTATAGTTGGTGGTGGTACAGCTGGATGGATTGCTGCGTCTTGGTTTTCTAGAAGGTGGTCTAATAAACTAGATGTGACCATAATAGATAAGTCTGCCCCAGAAAGAGTTGGAGTTGGAGAAGCTACTCTCTTAAGTTTTCCCCAAGTCATGCAAAACATGGGGTATAGAGTAGAAGAGTGGTTTACTCCCATAGATGCAACTTATAAGGCAGGTATATTATTTCCTGGCTGGGGTAAGGAAGATAATACAATATGGCATCCATTTGGTTTTGTTAGTATAGGAGAAGAGAATGTTCCAATGTATGACATATGGAGCAACTACCAAGATCAATATGATATTAAAGATCTATCTCCACTTTATCGTTCTGGTAGAAACAATTGTATTGAAATAGATTGTGTAAAAGATACTTATGCCTATCAGATTGACTGTGGCAAATTAGTTCGATTCTTACAAAATAGAGTTATTCCTACAGTGGAATACATTCAATCGGATGTTACGAAGGTAGTGAGGGATGGTGATGATATTGAGAAGTTGCTATTAGAAGATGGATCCGAGGTTACGGGAGATCTGTATATAGATTGTACTGGATGGAAACAGTTGCTTATCGGTAGTGATAATAATATTGATTATAGTGATAGATTGTTTATAGACAGTGCTCTTGCTGGTAGAGTAAATTATCTTGATAAAGATACGGAACAACATCCATATACTGATTGTCAAGCTTTAGAACATGGATGGAGATGGAGAATACCTACAAAATCCAGAATAGGAACGGGGTATTGTTTTAATAGATCTATTACAGACCCAGATGTTGTAGCAGATGCTTTTGTAAAACACTGGGATAATAGGATTAGTAAAGATGAATTGAAACTCTTGGATTGGAAACCACAAAGGGTTAAAGATTTTTGGAAAGGTAATGTAGTTTCTATAGGATTAAGTTCTGGTTTCATAGAACCATTAGAAAGTACTGGATTGGCATTGATGATAAGGGGATGTGAATATTTGGAAGAATGTATGTATGAGTGTGCTTATACTGACTATGAACCAGATGTATATAATATTAGGATGAGATGTAACTTTGAGAGTGCTGTTGATTATATCAATATGCACTATGCATATTCTAAAAGACAAGGTAAGTTCTGGGATTATGTCAGGACAAATTGGAAGAAGTCTGGTATGCAACAATATATGGAGGAGGAGATTAATGACCCAACTGTGAGGACAGTACAGAGTGATCGTACTAGTTCATTCTTTGGGGGATCAAATTGGCATGCTTGGTTAGTTCAAATCATGGATACTCCAATCTCAAAGAAAACATATTGGCATAAAGATGCAGATGATGTTATGCCAAGATTTACTAGATACCTTGATAAACTAGACATCTCTGTGTTAGAATCAACTAAACAGAAAATTCTTATTCAAGAATGGTATGGACAAAAAAATAGTATGGTGTAATGGCACCTTTGACATTCTGCATCCAGGCCATATAGAACTCTTTAAGGTTGGTAAGTCATTGGGTGATCTACTTGTAGTAGCAACAGATACAGATGAAAAAATTCGTAAAGATAAAGGTAAAAATAAGCCGATCAATAACCTCAGTGATCGAGTTTCAATGTTACAATCGATCAGATACATAGATGAGGTACTATACTTTAATGATAGACAAGAGCTGGAGGGCTTGATACAACTATATAATCCTGATATACTTTTATTGGGAAGTGATTGGCAAGGAGGAGATGTGGTAGGAATTGAACATGCTAAAGGCGTTAGATTTCTACCTAGATTAAATTATTCAACCACTAACATTATTAAAAAGATTCGTGCAACAATTTAATGTATTGGTAGTAGGTGATAAATGCACAGACAAATACATATATGGTCAATGTAAACGTCTGAGTCCAGAACAACCTATACCAGTTTTAGATAAAACACATATAGAAGAAAAGCCTGGCATGTCTGCAAACACTGAGGTGAATTTGCAGGCATTTGGGGTGAATACTCTTTTATGTTCTCAAAGGGAAGAAATAGTCAAGACTAGGTTTGTAGATTCTAATAGTGGATATCAATTACTTCGTTTGGATGAAACTCCTAAAGTTGGTAGAATAGCCAATGCGGAGTTAAAAATGGCCTTGATGCATATGAATCCTGATGCCATTGTTATTTCCGATTATGATAAGGGATACCTTAATGATGAAGACTTGTGGAGTTTATGTCATAATTTTAACAGACCAGTGTTCGTAGATACCAAGAAACGTAGACTTTTTCAAAAGGATAATGTATACTGGAAAATAAACGAAAAAGAATTTGATTCACTGGACAAAGATCATTTACCTAATGACACTCATCTCATTGTCACTTTGGGATCTCGTGGGGTAAGATGGGCAGGAACTACATTTCTACCACAAGAAGTCAAGGTATTTGATGTTTGTGGTGCAGGTGATACTTTCTTGGCCTCTTTGGTCTATCAGTTTTTAAAAACTAAAGATATGCGGAAGTCTATAGACTTTGCTAATAGAGCTGCTGCAATATCTGTAACACATCCTGGCGTCTATCATTTGACTCAGGATGATATAGAAACACTTTATGGAGGCGGAAATGAAAAGATCGGATCTGATGCATTACAGACTACAGGCATGGATGCGAGAGCACAGTTGCAAGGACATTGAGTATCTTGGTGTGAGAAAGGATACTCTAGGTGAAGATAAACATTTCTATAGAATAGGAGTACATGAAGTTCCTCATGATTCCATAGAAGAATTGGAAATGGAAGAGGTGGAAGAATGAGATACTGTGTAGACATTGATGGTACTATTTGTACCCCAACCAAGGGAAGGGATTACGAGAGTGCTCAACCATATGAGACTAGAATTCATACCCTAAATAAATTGTATGATGAAGGGAATTATATAATTTACTTCACTGCTCGTGCAATGGGAAGATTCTCTACTGAGGAATATCCCATTGCTGCAGCAAAGGCTTCAGAAGTCCTATTTGAGTTGACTCAAAAACAACTTAAAGAATGGGGCGTTAAGTATCATGAATTGATCATGGGGAAGCCTCATGCAGATATGTTTATAGATGATAAGGCATGGCCTGATCATGTTTTCTTTAAAGACGTGAAATGAGAACTTATCCTAAATCTCCTAGTGCTAGTAGAAGACCTCGTAATGCGAGGGCAGCGGAACCTGTCAAGTATGTTCCGAAGGGTTGGGGATATGAAAAGTGGATAGCGAACTGTGAGAAATATTGTGGTAAGTTATTGTTTATTGTCAAGGGCAAACAGTGTTCATGGCATTTCCATAAACTAAAAGACGAAGTATTTTTTGTTCAAAGTGGAAAGATTAAACTCTTTCATGGATGGGAAGATGATATTGAACATGCACATATAACCATTTTAGAAAAAGGAGATAAGTTTCATGTGCCTATTGGTCTGAAACATAGAATGTACGCACTAGAAGATACCGAACTATTTGAGTTCAGTACAGAACATTCAGATTCAGATTCACATAGGATTATGCCTGGAGATATGATTTAACACTTTTATATTCATAGTCATACCAAGAGTTATCTGCACAGGTATATTCTTGATATTTTTCTTTTAAATGTTCGGGGAATGGGATCTGTTTGATCTCAGCCCCTTCTTTTTCGGCAATTAATTCTGCAACATCTTCAAAGGATATGGGTTCACCAGTTCCAACGTCATAGATTCCACTTCCTGCTGTGTTGTTTAGAACTACATTTACAACATCACCGACATATACAAAGTCTCTGATGGCATACTCGGAGTCCTCAAATATTTTTATAACCCTATCTTCTCTTGCTTGTTTAGTGAACTTACTTACAGGACTTGCTTGATCTCCTTTACTATCTTCACCTTCTCCATATACATTGAAGTATCTAAATCCCTGAACAGATTCAAATTCATTAATATGATCCAGAACCCAGTAATCAACAGTTGCTTTAGATAGTGCGTAGTAATTTAATGGATTAATTGCGCCTTTCATGTATCCGTATGTAGCATGTATCTTACCGTAAAGAGATGCGGATGATGCATATTTAACTGGGATCTTATATTCTATTGCTTTCTTAAACAGTTCAATAGAAAACTTAATATTATATTGATAGATCTTTTCTATATCAGTTTCGGTAGTACTTGATATTGCTCCTTGGTGGAGTATAAGTTCTACTTTCTCCCAATCCTCATATTCCTCTAGAAACTTGAAAGCCCCATCCTGTTCAACTCGATATAGGTTTTCTGGATCAAGTTCTTTTATGAATGCTTGACCAATGAAACCATTATAACCTGTAAGAATAATCATGCTATGCCTATTTTATCTGGAAAATGTAATGGTAAGAAGAATACTTGAACTAGACGATACAGATCATCTGTAAAGAAATCTGGTTTATCATATGCACCATGAAGGAAATTATCGGGATACATTACCATTCTATTATACTTCATTTCTGCTAGATGTACAAGTTCCCAAGGGCCTTTACTATCTTCTATGTAATGTTCTTCTTCTGGAAGGTCACCCCAGTCTTCCTGTTTATTCCCCCATATGCCATCTTGGAATGGATTGACTTGATTCCCTTTATAGTTATAGAATCCAGTGCCACCTTGACATTCCTTACCTTTATTTAAATAAATTACACCAGCCCATCCCCTTCCTTCAGCATCTATGGGGTAATCTACATGTGGCAATCTCCTTCTAAAATTGGATTGTGTTACATTTACGGAGAAGGGAACATTGATTAATGCTTGTTGTAATGTGGGGTTTTCTTCCTTTGTTAATCCATATACATTCTGACACACACTTCCCCATACTTCAAGTAGGCCATCTAGATTCATATTCATATCTACTCTTACTCCAGGCAATCCTGCACAGACTCTTTCGTTGGTTGTGCCTGGGCATCTTATTGCAAGATTTCTAACTAGATTTGGATTTTTATAGAAGTTATCGATATAAACTATAGGGGTTTCTTGCCACCCTATAAGTTCTACTCTTGCTTCCAATTCCTCATTGACTGCAAAAGTCTCTTCTTCATCAATAAAATACTTTTTCATATAACCTAAATACTTTGGAGAAAGTTATGTATTACTGGAATGGCAAAACCCAACAGTAAAGAGGGGTTGAAAGAATACGCTCTCAGAAAACTCGGAAAACCAGTACTGGAGATCAATGTTGATGATGATCAGATTGATGATCTCATTGATGATTCCATTCAGTATTTTCACGAGAGGCATGGAGAGGGTATTGATAGAGTTTTCCTAAAACATAAGTTGACGGAAGCTGAAAGAACAACCATGACTGGAGTTGCTCATACGACAACTGCTACCAGTACTCATGGAGGAATTGCATCTGTAGATTATACAGAAGGAGCAAACTATCTTCCTTTACCAGACACTATCATTGGTGTTAATAAAGTATTTAAGATGGACTCATCCACCTTATCGGCGGGTATGTTCAACATTAAATATCAAATCTTCCTGAATGATTTATACTACTACGGGGCAATAGATTTATTGAACTATGCTCAGACAAAATCATATCTAGAAACTCTGGATTATATGCTTAACCCAGATGTTCAAATAAGATTCAATAAGAAAAATAGTAGATTATATCTAGATATTAATCTAAAAGAACTTTCAAATGAAAATTTCTTAATATTAGATTGTTGGAGAGTTGCTGATCCCGAAAGTACAACAGCTGTTTATAATGATTTCTGGCTTAAACAGTATACTACATCATTAATTAAACGTCAATGGGGACAAAACCTAATTAAGTTTACGGGTGTTAAATTGCCTGGCGGATTAGAACTTAATGGTAGACAGATATATGATGATGCTGTTATGGAAATAGAAAAACATGAGAAGACACTCATGGAAGAATATGCGATGCCACCTTTAGATTTGGTAGGATAACCGATAATGCCTTTATCACCCTTCTTTCTACATGGATCTCCAAGTGAACAAAGACTTGTTCAGGACTTGGTGAACGAACATCTACAGTTGTTTGGTCAGGATATCCTCTATTTGCCTAGAAAAATTGTCAATGAGAATACAGTTATCCGAGAGATTACTGCATCTAAATTTGATGATAGTTTTAGGTTAGAGGCATACTTAGTAAACACTGATGGATTTGGAACACCTTCGGATGTGTTAACAAAGTTTGGAGTTCAAGAACAAGATGAGATAACTTTGGTTGTTTCTAAGGAAAGGTATGATGATTTCATTGCACCATTCATAAAAATGTTCCCAGAGGGAGAAAGAAAGAATGCTAACACTCCTAATGAAGGAGACTTAATTTATCTACCTTTAGACAATGCAATCTTTGAGATAAAATATATTGAAAGGAAAGTACCTTTCTATCAGGTAAATGAATTATTCATGTATGAATTCAGATGTGAGATCTTCCAGCCTGAAGATGAGGTTGTTGATCTTCCTGATGGATTGGTTGATGTTAATGGTGAAGATGTAGATGAGGGAATGGTAACTAGAGGTCAGGTTATCACTTTACAGATGGAGTCAGAGGATACCGACAATGCACTTGCTACTGTATCTCTTGCATCTACAGTTACAGGAGTCAAGTCTGTTCAATACATCAAGATGTTTGATGATGGCAACTACTTGGGTACTCCTAATGTTACCGTACACAAACCAACTGGAGGCAATGGAGCAAGTGGTTCCGTTACTGTCGCAGAAGGTGGAATTGATGCCGTAACTATAACAAATAGTGGATCCAATTACTTGAAGGTTCCTGTTGTTAATTTTACTCCTCCAAATAAAACTACTTCAAGTCAGATTAAGTTTGGTAATAATTCCTTAGCACATACTGCCACGACTGACGTGATTGGTGCTAACCTCCACTTTACATCTAATGTAGATGCTAGAGATAGTGGAGATGGTAGATTATCATTAAGTTTCTGGTATTATCCAACTAACTTCGATCCAGTTGGTAATTATACTGGTGCAACATTGATGTGGACAAATAGATTCAAAATCTATCACAGAGATACTGGTAATATAATATTTGCTTCTGGATCTGGATCTATTGAAAATACTACAGTATTGACTCTCAATTCATGGAATTTCATTAGAGTTGAACAGTATAACAGTGATGCAACTATTTCTGTTAATGGAACTGCAAGTAATAATTTAAATACTGCAGATCCTATTATGTTCTTCGCTGGAGATTCATTGAAGTTGGGTGCAGATACAGCAGGTGCTGGTAAGGTTCCTAGTCAAACTACATCATTTACTGGATATCTAGATCATATAACTGTTAACTTAACTGGAGACAATGCATTAAGAGGTTCCAGTTCTAGCCAAGTTCCAAGTAACACTACATCACAAGAAACTGATATTCAAACATCAACTACTGCAGCATTTATTCGTAAGTTAGACAACGAGTATCCTGCTGTTACGGCTACAATAGATGCCAATAGAGTGGTATCAGCATTAACTATAACTGATGAGGGATACGGATATACTTCTGTTCCTGTCATGACAATTGAGTCACCTGTTGTTGGAACACAGGCAACTGCTGTTGCAATTATGACAAGTAGAAGTGGTATTCCTAATCAGGCAGTTGATAGGGTATTACTTATCAATCCTGGCATAGGATATACCGAGGCCCCACAAGTTGTCTTCACTGGTGGTTCCCCAGTAAATAATGGTGTTGCAATCGCAACTGCTATAATATCTGAAGCAGTACTTGGCCCAGTTGCAATTAGTACTGGTGGTCAAGGATATAACTTTACTCCTACAGTTGGTATTACTTCTGTATGGATTCAACAGTCTAATGAAACAGCGGAGTTACTGTGGAACGCACAAGCAGAGGCAGTTGTAAGTACTGCTGGTACTGTTACTCAAATACGATACGGTAATGCTGGTGCAGGTTATACTAGTACTAATGCTGTTGTTGCAATAGGTTCTGCAACATCAAATTCCTTCGGAGAATATGAATTAGAAGAATCTATTCGGGGGGTTTCAACTGGTACAAGTGCATATGTTGCTTCATGGGATACTGCAAATAATATCCTTAAAGTAACTATCCCAACTGGAGACTTTGTTGTTGGAGAGGTAATTGTTGGCGCAGGTGCAAGTTATAGGATTCAGTCAATTGAAAGTGAGGTGGATGGAGACAGACAGTTTGCACAGAATGAGACATTTGAGTTTGAAGCTGATCAAATTCTAGACTTCTCAGAAAGGAACCCCTTTGGGGAATTCTAAATAGTTTTATAAGTTAGTAATATTATGTTAACAAATCATTTCTATCATGAGATTATCCGTAAGACAATCGTGTCTTTCGGAACCTTGTTTAATAATATTGAGATTAAGCATACCGATAAGGCTGGTAAGACTGTAAGTGTTACTAAGGTTCCTATATCATATGGTCCTCAACAGAAATTCTTAGCTAGGGTAACTCAAGGTAGGGAATATAATCAGGATGTAGGAACTACACTTACATTGCCTAGAATGTCATTTGAAGTTATGGGTATGAATTACGATTCTACTCGTAAGGTTTCTACAATGCAAACCTTTAAGGCAGTTAATAAGACTACCAATAAATTGATTAAAGGGTATATGCCCGTACCATATAATATTAATATGCAACTGAGTATCCTTGCAAAATTAAATGAGGATGCGATTCAGATATTAGAACAGATCTTACCATATTTCCAACCAGCATTTAATCTAACTATAGATTTGGTGAATGTTATTGGTGAGAAACGAGATATGCCAATAACTCTGGAAGGAATCCAGATGGAAGATAACTATGAAGAGGACTTCCTTACTAGAAGGGCATTAATATACACTTTAAACTTCACTTGCAAGACGTACCTATTTGGGCCTATTGCTAATAATAGTGATGGATTGATCAAGAAAGTACAGGCAGATTACTATACTGATACTGTAGATACTAAGACTGCACCTAGACAGATTAGATATCAGGCAGTTCCAGCTGCAATTAAGGATTATAATCAAGATTCTACAGCAAAAACTAATGAGGCCTTCGATACTAAGAAGACTGAATTTGATGTTAATAGTGCCGTTCCATTCAGGAAAGGTGACTATATTCAGATAGATGAAGAGAAGATGTTAATCAGTTCTATAACTGGTAATAGGTTGAAAGTTAAGAGAGGAATATATTCAAGTATGGTAAAGCCACATGACATTGATGTCCCAGTTAATGTAATTAATGTACAGGATAGTACACAGGTAGTAGAAGGTGATGACTTTGGATTCGGTGAAACTCTTACAGAGTATTCTGATGGATCCGTTTATAGTGTTGCTCAAGGAGTTGATTCTGATTTATGAAGAACGAATTTGATTCTATAGATGATGCCTTGGAAGTTTCTGCAGAGATAATTCCTACAAAGGAAATTGAAAAGAAACCCACAAGAACAAGTATCACAAAACCTAAAGGTGATTCTCCAGAGATCCAAAAGGATTATGAATATAGTAGAGCACAACTATATTCTTTGATTGAGAAAGGACAAGAGGCAGTAGATGGTATTCTTGAGGTTGCACAAGAGTCTGAGTCTGCAAGATCTTATGAAGTTGCTGGTCAGTTGATTAAACATGTTGCTGACACTGCTGATAAGTTAATGGATCTTCAGAAGAAGGTTAAGGATATAGAGGAAGTTGGTAATAAGAGTACTGCCTCTCAAGTAACTAATAATTCATTGTTTGTTGGTAGTACTGCTGAATTGCAGAAGATGCTCAAACAGACAATGAAGGATGCTAAATAATTATGGAGACCTGCGTTCTACTATGAAATCATATAGAAATTTACGAGAAGAAAATTGGAATAGGTTGAATAAGTATGGCGCAACTTATTCGATAACTTTCATCTTCAGAGGTAACACTAAGTTCATTCAGATGTTCTTCCCACAAAGAGCAAGACCTTTGAAGAGAGATGTTCAATACGAATTAGAGAAAGTATATCCAGGCGGTAAAGTTATATACTTCTGTCCTTCTGACAAAGATCCAACAAAACCCTTATTAGTAATTGATCCCTGATGGCTAAAGAATCTGATAATGTATATCTTGGTAACCCGAATCTAAAGAAAGCCAATACTCCTATTAATTTTTCTAAGAAACAGGTTTCTGAGTTTCTTAGGTGTAAAGATGATCCCGTATATTTTACTGAGAAATATATCAAGATCATTAACTTGGATGAGGGTCTAGTACCCTTTGAGATGTATCCATTTCAAAGGAAGTTAATTCAGAATTTCCATAGTAGTAGATTTAATATATGTAAGATGCCTCGACAGTCTGGTAAATCAACGACTGTGGTATCTTATCTTTTGCATTATGCATTGTTCAATGACAGTGTAACTATAGGTATTCTTGCAAACAAAGCTGCAACCGCTAGGGATCTACTAGGTAGATTGCAGATTGCATATGAGGCATTACCTAAGTGGATGCAACAAGGTATTATTGCATGGAACAAAGGTTCTATGGAATTAGAGAATAAGTCTAAGATTGTTGCCGCATCTACCTCTGCATCTGCTGTTCGGGGTATGTCATTCAACATCATATTCTTAGACGAATTTGCGTTCATTCCCAACCATATTGCAGATGATTTCTTTAGTAGTGTATATCCTACTATTAGTTCTGGTAAGTCTACTAAGGTAATTATCGTTTCTACCCCTCGTGGTATGAATCATTTTTACCGATTGTGGCATGATGCAGAACTTGATAGAAATGAATATATAACAACGGAAGTTCATTGGTCAGAAGTACCTGGCAGAGATGCTGTCTGGAAAGAACAGACGATCAAGAACACATCAGAAGCCCAGTTCCGAGTTGAGTTTGAGTGTGAGTTCTTAGGATCTGTTGATACTTTAATATCTCCAGCTAAGTTAAAGGTATTATCATATGATGAACCAATTGGTAGAGGAGAGAAGGGCGGAGAGATATACGAGAACCCAGTAGATAAACATAATTATGTGATTACAATAGACGTTGCGAGGGGTGTAGAGAAAGATTACTCAGCCTTCATTGTGTTTGATACAACTACATTCCCTTATAGAGTAGTTGCTAAGTATAGGAACAATCAAATAAAACCAATGTTGTTCCCCAGTGTTATTATTCAATTTGCAAAAGCATACAATAACGCTTACCTATTAGTTGAGGTTAATGATGTTGGGGATCAGATTGCATCTATACTTTTTTATGATTTAGAATATGAAAATGTTCTAATGACTGCAATGAGAGGTAGAGCTGGTCAAGTATTGGGACAAGGATTCTCTGGTAGTAAGGTTCAACTAGGAGTCAAGATGTCCAAGACTGTTAAGAAGATGGGATCATTGAACTTGAAAACACTAATAGAATCAGATAAACTTTTAATCAATGACTATAATATTATTGCAGAACTAACTACTTTCATTGAGAAGGCAAACTCATTCGAGGCAGAAGAAGGATGTAACGATGACTTGGCAATGTGCCTTGTTATATTTGCATGGTTAGTTGTACAGGATTATTTCAAAGAGATGACCGATGATGATATTAGAAAGAGGGTATATGCTGACCAAAGAGATCAGATAGAAGAAGATATGGCACCATTTGGATTCATTGCTGATGGAATAAATGAAGAGACTTCTTTTGTTGATGCAGACGGTGATAGATGGAATGTAGATGAGTATGGTGATCGTTCTTATATGTGGGATTATAATTTGTAATGGAACTAAACGACGCAAATGTAAATGAAGTATTGGATGAAATCCGTCCTTATGTAGAAATGGATGGAGGTTATCTTGAGTTTGTTGCAATAGACTATCTTAAGGAAGGGCCTATAGTCATGGTAAGAATGTTGGGTGCTTGTGCAGGGTGCGCTATGAGTGCCCAGACATTAACTATGGGTATAGAAAAACTAGTTAAAGAGAAGTTTCCAGAGGTAACATCTGTAATATCAGTATAATAAAATGGATTTAGATGATGAATTTGATTTAGGACATTTGGTATTACACGAGAGAAAGTGTAGGGTCTGCAATCAAACTAAAAATTTAACAGATGGGTTCTATCTAACCAGAAAGAATAGAGGTGCATTGCCATCATCTTATTCTTATGAGTGTAAGACTTGTACAATAAGGAGAGTGAAGTCTAGAAAGAGGAGTAATAAACCAGAAATATATCCCGATTGGTAGGGTGTTCATGTACCGTTTCCCCACTGAATAACCCAAAACAATAAATAAGTTGTAGAGAAAACAACTGAGTTTCCGAGGAATACTAACATGACGCTTAATCTAGTATCTCCAGGCGTAAAGGTACGAGAAGTAGACCTAACTGTTGGAAGGATTGATGGCATCAACGATCAAGTTGGAGCTATTGCAGGGCCCTTTGAAAAAGGACCTGTCAATGAACCAATTCTGATTGAGACAGAGGCTGACCTTCTTGAGACGTTTGGGGCACCTAAATCTGCTGACGCACAATACGAGTATTGGATGTCTGCATCTTCCTACTTATCATACGGAGGCATCCTAAGAGTACTCAGGACTTCTAATACAAGTTTATCTAACGCTAACGCTTCTGTTGGTGTTGCTATAACAGATCTTTCTATTAAGTCTTCTGAAGACTATTATAATAATAGATCTTCAACTACTGAAGATTGGCTTTATGCCGCACGTAACCCTGGCTCTTGGGCAAACGATCTTAAGATTTGCACAATTGACTCACAGGCAGACCAAAGAATCGCAATCGGTACTGATGGATTAGTAGTTGGATTTGCAGTTACTGCTGGATTCTCAACTAGTGTTGCTCAAACTGACGGAACCGTCGGTGTTCAAACTGGTTATCTTAAGGGAATCATTACAGGAATTAACGCTGGATCAGTTGATGTTAAGGTTGTAAGTAAGCATAACGTCACAACAGACGTATGGAGTGCAACTGATTACGAAGAAGGATCAACAACTGGATCTTTCCAAGGATACGACGCTGGAATCTACGATGAGTATGAAACCGCAAATTCCACAGTAAACCAGCCTAACCGTTTACAAATTTTTGATACTGCAGGTGCATCACAAAGAGTAGAAAGACAAAGATTCCAAGCTTCTGTTGGAATTGGTTCTACTGTTATCGGATATAGCGGAGACTTTAGTGCCGTTAAATCTGCTCCTGGCGATCAAATTAAATCCGTTAACGGAACTTACACTGGAACAATTGTTTCTTATGCCACTACTAATGGACAGGGAACAATCATTATGGACACTGCTGCTACAGTGGCGTTCGCAAATACAGACTTCCTTGTTATGTCTGGTATTTCTAGTGGACTTTACCTAAGAGAAGGTAATACAGTAACAGACTGGTACGATCAACAGACTCTTGGACTTACAAACAGTACTGTTTATTGGAAGCAAATTGCTGACCGTCCTACAACTACTGAGTTTGCTAAGGAAAGGAACGCTAAGAATGATGAGTTCCACGTACTAGTAGTTGATGATACTGGTAAAGTAACTGGTAACTCTGGAAGTATTGTAGAGAAGTGGACTGGACTATCCAAGGCAAATGATGCTAAGGTTTCTCCATCTACAGACATCTACTACAAGAATTACGTTGCAAACTACTCCAACTTTGCATTTGTTGGTGCTGCACAGACTGGTATCGGTCTGAAGCATACTTCATTGGGTGCATATGCGGTTGATGCAACTGGTGTTTGGGGAACAAAAGCACAAGGGGTCACCTTTAATGGTGCAGGCCCTAGCATCTACTCCCTTGCAAATGGTGTTGACTACGGTAGTGTTGATAGTTACAAGTGTACTTTAGGGGACATTGTTACTTCTTACACTGTTTTAGATAACCCTGCAGAATACTCAGTTAATTACCTTATCCAAGGTCCTTCTAGTGGAGACAACATCTATGAGGCACAGGCTAAAGCAAACAAACTAATTAGTATTGCATCTGTACGTAAGGATTGCATCGCATGTATTTCACCTTACAGAGCTGGAGTTGTTGGTCTAACAAATTCTGATCAGCAAACTGCAAACATCATATCTTTCTATGATAGTTTGACATCTAGTTCTTATGCAGTCTTTGACTCTGGTTATAAGTACACTTACGATAGGTTCAATAACACATTCCGTTATATTCCTCTCAATGGTGATACTGCTGGATTGATGGCAAGAACATCTATCAATTCCTTCCCTTGGTTCTCACCTGCTGGTTCAACTAGAGGAACAATCAACAATGCAATTAAACTTGCATACAACCCATCACAGGCACAAAGAGATGAGTTATATCCTAAGAGGATTAACCCAATAATCTTTAGCCCTGGCGCTGGAATTGTTCTATTCGGTGACAAGACAGCTCAGAAGGAAGCATCTGCTTTCGATAGAATCAATGTTCGTCGTTTGTTCCTTACAATTGAAGGTACAATCGAGAGAGCTGCAAGGTCACAACTCTTTGAGTTCAACGACGATCTTACAAGAACTAACTTCTTGAATATCGTTGAACCATATCTTCGTGATGTTAAGGCTAAGAGAGGTATTTCTGACTTCGTAGTCATCTGTGATGAAACTAATAACACACCTGCTGTTATTGACGCCAATACCTTTAAGGCAGACATCTTCGTGAAGCCTGCACGTTCTATAAACTTCATCGGACTAACATTCGTTGCAACTAGAACAGGCATCAGCTTTGATGAAGTAGTTGGTTCCGCCTAATTACTAACCCTTTAATAAATACATACGAAGAGAGGACTCAACTCCATGTCTAAAAATTTACCTGATATAAGCGCAAGGACGATTGATACGTTCAAGTCGAAGCTTGTGGGCGGTGGTGCAAGACCTAACCTGTTCGAGGTTATACTTCAATTCCCAGGCGGTCTGGGGATTGATGAAGATCAAGCTGCTGCCGATGCACGGTTCATGGTTAAAGCCGCCAACCTCCCTGCATCTAACATCAACGTAATCGATGTTCCCTTCCGAGGAAGGAACCTCAAGATTGCTGGTGATCGCACGTTCGACGTTTGGACTATCACAGTCATAAACGATACTACATTCAATCTCAGAAATGCGTTTGAATTGTGGATGAATGGAATTAACAAGCATGACAATGCTACTGGAGAAACAACTCCATCTGATTATCAAACAGACGCAGTTGTTTATCAGTTAGGAAGGAATGCTGCCCAAGGATCTCAATCAAAAGGACAGATCGCTGCACCTACAGGTGACAAGTTACCTATCCTGAAATCCTATAAGTTCCACGGTATATTCCCAACAAACGTATCTGCAATTGAATTGTCTTACGATCAACCAGATACAATTGAAGAATTTACAGTAGACTTACAAGTTCAGTGGTGGGATGCTTTCACTGGTGATACAAATGCATCAATGCTTGGATCTAAAATCGCATAAGCTAGATTTCGTGTTATAATGTAAGTTATAAATAACTGGGAATGGTCCCAGTAACAGTGAGTTAATGGCTAAATTATTTGGTTTTAAGATACAGAAGGACGACGAAAATACAAAAAACGTCGTCTCACCTGTACCCCAGAATAAGGAGGATTCATCAGACTATTATGTGTCTAGTGGATTCTATGGGCAGTATGTTGATATTGATGGCGTATTTAAGTCTGAGTTTGAGTTAATAAAAAGATATCGTGAAATGGCTCTACATCCAGAAGTGGATTCTGCCATTGAAGATATTGTAAATGAAGCAATAGTTTCAGATCAAAATGATTCTCCTGTCGAAATCGATTTGGAGAATCTTCCTGCATCAAGCAAGCTTAAAGAACTCATTAGAGATGAGTTTAAAACAGTTAAAGAAATTTTGGACTTTGATAAAAAGTCCCATGAGATTTTAAGGAATTGGTATGTTGATGGGAGAATCTATTACCATAAAGTAATTGATATTAAAAAACCAGAAGAAGGTATTAAAGAAGTAAGATATATTGATCCATTAAAGATTAAACTGGTAAGAAAACTTAAGACAGATCCTACATTAAAGGGTGCGATTAATGCTGTAAATCAGGACAATCCAACTAATGTAGAATCTCCTGAGATAGAAGAGTATTATCAATACGATCCAAATGCGATACAAGGTAAACAGAATATTGGTGCTATAGGTAGCACACCATTTGCTCATAAGAATAAACCAGTTAAGATTGCACCTGACGCAATAACATTCTGTCATTCAGGGTTAGTAGATAGAAATAAGAATACAATTCTTTCATATCTAAACAAGGCAATTAAGGCACTCAATCAACTTAGAATGATTGAGGACTCTCTTGTTATATACAGATTGAGTCGTGCTCCTGAAAGAAGGATCTTCTACATCGACGTAGGTAACTTACCTAAGATGAAGGCGGAACAATACCTCAAAGAGGTTATGAACCGTTATAGAAACAAATTGGTGTATGATGCATCAACTGGTGAGATCAGAGATGATAGAAAGCATATGAGTATGCTTGAAGATTTCTGGTTGCCTCGTAGAGAAGGTGGTAGAGGAACAGAAATAACTACTCTTCCAGGCGGACAAAATCTTGGAGAACTATCTGATATAGAATATTTCCAGAAAAAACTTTACAGAGCTTTGGGTGTTCCAGAGTCACGTATTGCTGGATCTGGTGATGGATTTAACCTTGGAAGATCTTCAGAGATCTTAAGAGATGAGATTAAGTTCACCAAGTTTGTTGGTAGAATGAGAAAGAGGTTCTCAACTGTCTTCCTTGACATGTTGAAAACTCAGTTAATTCTGAAGAACATTGTTACTCCAGAGGACTGGGAAGTTCTTTCAGATCATATACAGTTTGATTTTGTATATGATAATCATTTTGCAGAACTTAAAGAAGTAGAACTTATTAATGAGAGACTCGGTGTTGTTGCTGGGGTTGATCCTTATGTTGGTAAGTACTATTCACTTGACTGGGTAAGACGAAATGTTCTTAAACAGAAGGATGAAGAGATCATTGAGATCGACAAGCAGATGGCACAAGAGATTGAGGACGGTCTTATTGCTGACCCAATGGAAGTGCAACAACTTGAAATGGGTGTTCATCCAGAACAAATGCCTGGCGGAGCAATGAACCCAATGGAAGGTGAAATGCCTGCTGAAGAGCAACAAGCTCCCCCTCCACAAATGCCCAAAGGTGGAGAAATATAAATATTACTAGTCCAATTCTATATTAACCCTTATGGATAATGATTTACTTGATATGATTGCAGCTGAGGATGGTTCTGCAACAGACGTGCATGACAAGATTAAAGATCTTCTTTATGCAAAGTCAGCAGAGAATATTGACACTATCAAACCAGCTGTAACTGCCTCTATGTTTGGTGGACCTAATCCACATTTAAATCCAGAGCCAGAAACTGAAGTTGAACCTGATGCAGTAGAAGAACCTGTTGCTGATGGCACTCCTGATTCTGCTGAAGAACCAGAAGTTGAAACACCTACTGCTGAAGTAGAAACACCTGATAATGAGACCGAAGAAGAAAAACCTGAGGCTTAAAAATGAAACTCATTAGAGAAGAGATCGAGACCTGTAAAGTTCTTGTCGAAGAAAAGGAAGGCAAGAAGCATATGTATATTGAGGGTACTTTTTTACAAGGTAACCTTAAGAATAGGAATGGTCGATTCTACCCTACGGAAGTTCTTGACAAAGAAGTTACTAGGTACTGTGAGTCATTCGTGGCTAAAGGCCGTGCTCTTGGAGAGTTAGGTCATCCAGAAGGTCCTACTGTAAATTTGGACAGAGTATCTCACAAGATTTTAGACCTTCATAGGGAAGGAAATAATTTTGTAGGTAAAGCAAAGCTTTTAGGAACCCCTATGGGTGTTATCGCAAAGAATCTTTTAGATGAAGGCGTACAACTTGGAGTTTCTTCTAGAGGCATGGGTAGTCTTAGAGACACTAACGAAGGTTACAAAGTCGTTGGTGAAGATTTCATGCTTGCAACTGCAGCTGACATAGTTGCAGACCCTTCCGCCCCTGACGCATTTGTCAATGGCATCATGGAAGGAGTTGATTGGATCTGGGAAGCTGGACTCCTTAAGGCAACAAAAGCAAACTTGGTAGTAGAAGAAGAAATTACTACTGCACCAGTTGCTGTTGCCGAACCTGAGAAGGTAGTGGAGGAAGCAATTGAGAAGACCCAAGAAACTATAAATAAATTTGTTGATCAAGGGCAACTTGATGAGAAGAAGCTGGAAATCTTCCAGAACTTCCTATCAAATCTCTGATTTAATAAATAAACATAGATTATACGATATCTAACACGTTTTAACGCGGAGAGTTCAAAATGTCTCGTGGAGATTTACAAGAAATGGAAGTAGGCACAAAGCAATCCAAAACTGCTGTTAATGCTAACGCTGGTGCGGGCGATCCAATGCCTTCAACACCAGATTACGTTAAAAGTTCTCAGGCAGTAGAAGATCTGGGAGGACCTACCCCTCAGAACTCTAAGCCTGATGACGATTCTAACAAGCTGTCAACCCCTACAAAAACTATTAAGCAAGTTGCTGACGTAGTTACTAAAAATGGAGGGAAAGCGGACGCTATGCCAACACTTTCAAAAGGAAAGGTTTCCTACGAGGAGACTGAAACATCTAAGGACGAAAAGGTGGAAGCCATCGCCGAAGATGAAACTGCTACTAAGGAAGAGGAGACAACTAAGGTTGATCTCAACTCCGCTATCGAAGAGGACGTTAACGCCCTTCTCGCTGGTGAAGAACTTTCTGAAGAGTTCAGAGAAAAGGCAAAGGTAATCTTCGAGGCATCTATCAATGCTAAGATTACAGATATCGAGAATCAACTAAACGAAGAATACGCTACTAAACTCACCGAAGAGGTTGAGGGAATCAAGGTTGCTCTTACTGAGCGCACTGATGCGTATCTCGAATACGTTGCCGAAGAATGGTTGGAAGAAAACCAATTAGCAGTCGAGCGTGGCATTAAGTCCGAAATGACTGAATCATTCTTAGAAGGCATGAAAAAGCTTTTTGAAGATCATTATGTATCATTACCTGAAGATAAATATGATGTTCTAGAGAATATGGTAGACAAGCTTGATGAAATGGAGACGAAGCTCAACGAGCAGATAGAAAGAAACGTTGCACTTAACCAAAAACTTGGTGAGTCAACAGCTCAGACTGTCTTCAACAACGTTGCAGAAGGACTTGCAGTATCCCAAAAGGAAAAACTACAAAGTCTTGCAGAGGGTGTTGAGTTTGAAAGTGAAGAAACCTATCGTGGAAAACTAGAA